>ERZ773037.52-NODE-52-length-54595-cov-23.147855_pt1 | contig 54595 bp, 64 predicted proteins | sample MGYA00511466_ERZ773037 | MGnify/ENA primary metagenome ERZ773037 (study PRJEB29015, sample SAMEA2738146) | human oral metagenome | biome: human oral; feature: human-associated habitat; material: saliva | place: China | collected 2202 ... | reverse complement strand
TTGTGACAGCCATCATAAGCAACTTTGCTATCTGAGTTTAAAGTGTATTTTTCCTTATTTTTTTATTTACAATAATCATTTTGTTTTTTCTCTTTTCATTGTTAAGTCTAACTTTACTATACTTCATTTGTTTTGTTACGCCACTTCCGTTACATACACTCCGTGACGTTCTAAAAATTCAGCATGATTTCTTTGGATTACTTCAACCTCCGACTTATAGAGTTTTGAATAACTTCCACGTCTTCGTAATGAAACGCTCCATTTCAAAATTTTCAGCCTATAACCATAGTCATTCTCTAAAACATACATTTTAGGTTTAACTTTTTTCTCGCCTGTTAGGATTTTTCGGACCTCTTCACTATCAACTGGTTTCCCTTTTACAATAAGTCCATTTTCTTCCAACCACATTATACGTTTATATAATGTTACTGATCGTGAGATTGGGGATTCTCCTCCATAATGCCCCTCAACTAAACAAAGCAACCAATCTTCTAGTTTCTCTTTGCTTTCAAACTCCTTTTCACAATCATAAACAACCATGTTGCCATTAAATTCTCTCACATTGCTTGGTGAGTAACTATATTTAACACTCAGATCTTTAAGGTTAATGGACAGTTTTTTCAATGTATCGTAGGACATTTGCGGTTCTCCTTTTATTAGGGCTTGTTGCGTTGCCCTTTATTTATTTTATAGTTATATTATACATCTTTATATACTCTTTGTCAACACTTTTTATCATTTTTTATTGTTTTTCGATTATTTTTTTGTGTTTTTGGTGAAAAAGTAAAGAGCCTGCGTCTGCAAGCTCTTTGCCTATGTATCAATAAGCTGTGAAACGACCTGTACTTTTACTAACACTCGCCTTACGTCCATTTTTGTTGGTAAGCATATAGCTACTTCGTAGAGATTCAACTATAACATCTTTCTTAAAGCCTTTGTAGTTGGTTTTCGCAACCTTAAAGGTATTAACAATCCGTTGTCTAGCCCACTCTCGATACTCTGCACGTTGTTTGCGTTTTTCATACAGTTCAATAGCTTCTTCTTTGGTTGAAAATACAAAGTATTTATATAGCTCATACATTCTATCCATTCTAAAATTATAGCTGTAATAAGTGTAAGGTTCTACTAGCAAGTTGTTAATTTCTGCATATGGATTCCACCAAGAAGATTTAACTCTTTCTGTTAATGTTAGAGTGTGTTTTTCTGTGCTTTGATTGATACTTTCATACCAATAACCAAATTCATATCTTTTTCCGTCTTTTTCCAAATCAATTTTTGCAAATTCGTCTTTGTTTTTCTCTAACGATCCATTTTCTCTTGCTACTACAAATGTATATCCGTCTAGCAGTAACTTTGCTAACTGTTCTGAGTAAGCCTTGTTAATCTCTGCGCCTGTAAGTTTCATGTTGCGGTTCTCCTTTATTTTGACTGTATCAGTCATTTCTTATTTATGATTATATTATACACTTCTTTTTAGTGATTGTCAATAGTTTTTGCGCTTTTTTGTGGTTTTTTAATTATCTTTTTGTGTTTTCCTTGCTCGAACCAACCTTAAAAGCCCTCAATCCCACCTCGACAAAGTAAAAAAAGACTAGTTTCCTAGTCTTTTTTATCCTCTATAGTGTTTTGTGCTTTATTGTGCTTCGTCACCCTCTATGTACAAAATATCCCTACCGTCATGTGTAAGTGTGAATTTTTCAAATTCAACCTCTTCCATTCCCCCGTCCATATAAATTCTTATACTTAAAATCACTTGATCGTTGTCATTATACTTACCTAATAGCTCCTTTAGTTTCCCTACTGTCATTTTATTTTCTTCATTCATTTGATACACCTCTGTTTCTATTGCTTATATTTAGGAGTTCAGCATACCCTCCAATATTCTATACTTTCACCCACTTTTAAAACACAATAAACCCCCAAAGACTTCCATTTTTCCTACTAATCTTTAGGGGAGGTGTTTAATCATTTAAAAAAGCGTTGCGATTGATATAGTTAATCATGACTTTTAAATTATTCTGTTCTAGTAATTCTTGTAATCTACGGTAACTCGTTTTTGAAATTGCAATAATAATACTCCTTTCCGAAAACTTTTCCTGCAATTTGGCAACATTGTTCATATCACCATATTTTAGTACAATTTTAAGTTTTTCGACCTCAATTTGAGATATCTCATTTGGCGTAATAATTTGAAGCCCCTTGACAAGTTTTGTAATGGGTACACTTTTAACCATATCAACTAAGTCTGACACTTTTATTTCTCGGAAAGCCGTAATGACATTGCCGAATGGAACTTGTGAGTATATTGACAAAACAGATTGTCCTGTCTCTTTTTCTACCTCTTGTATTTTATTTAAAGTTTCCAAATCCATTGTTTAAATTCCTCCACATATTATATCGTTCACAATATAAGATTCCCCATTAAATTGTTATCGCTGTTTTGCTACCTTGATAGATTGAATAACTCTAAATTCTGCTCTTTATAATCAATTCATTACAGTTTTGCTACTATGCCAAATAGCAAGTACACTAGAAAGGTAATTATATAAAAACAGAAAATCACTATCTTTTTATTACCATAGCTACTCAACACAATGTATGTAAATGATTTTTTTTATTTTTTTGTTTCTGTGCTAAGTATTGTTATTCAACATAAATTACAACCCCACCTGCTTACCGTAGTTTTCAGCTAGATTGTAATTTTTTTGGTTTTACCCAAGGATCGCAAACAACCCTATACTTATATTATACACCTTGCCATTATTTTGTCAACAAAAATTGCGCTATTCCTTGAAATAACGCAAAGTTTTTTAGATTGTGTACGATCGCCCCACTCTTTCAAAGTTCACATTTTCTGCTTGATCGTCTTTGATATCTGAAATAAGTTGATCTGCATAACATAAACTGTGGTAAAAATAGTAATAAGTAACAACTGCTATCGCTTCTTCGTGTGTGATACTTTCAAGATATTCAGCGATTACTTTCAAACCGTCGCCATAATAGTCACTTTTCCGTCTTTTATCTGCAATTCGATTGGCAAGTTCCTCTTCTGGATCAAATTCATCTGGTAAACAGTTCAGCATTTTAAGGAGTTCTTTACAGTCTTCGTCATTCAACGGACTTTCAAAAACTTCCCTGAAAAATCTCCCTTTAATTCCTTGTTTTTTAGCTTCCTCGTATTTCTTGCTAAGTTTTTGTTCTAAATACAATTCTTTCCAGAAAGAAACGTCAGTTGACCCTTTCGCTATCATTTGGCTAGAAATTATCGCATAGGCTTCTTTATAACTTTCGACCACTTGATAATATTTATCTTCAACTTGAATGTTTCCCTCTTTAGCTTCGTCTGTATCGACATAAATTTTTTTCATTCTGTTTTTCCTCGTTTAACATTTTTTTATTCGATTAAAGTTTTGTCATGACTTCATTAAGAAAATCTAAAACGGCAGTTTCTTTTCCTTTGCTAAATAAGCCTAAAAAATTCCCTCCTGTTTCAATAGTCATTTTGTTACTCTCTGGGTCAATCGTGAATGAGTTGAAAGGAAGAAAACTATATTTTTTCCCGTTGCATTTCTTTTTGTATTTCACTCTAATAATTTTTTCGTGGAACGTTTCTAAAGTGTTTCCCCATGTATCATCGTCCACACCACTAGCTAAAGTTTCTTTTAACGTGTCTAGATTTAACTCAACTTTTCTATCAGCTCCACCTGTTCTCTGTAGCTCTTTCCAAATTTCACGCAAGATATCAATTTCAGCCTCACTCCAATCTTTGAATTGAGCAATATTTTCAGCAATATATTTTTGTTCCTGTAAAACTTGCTCAACCTTGCCCCAATTTTCTTCTTCCATTGTCATTTCTGCAACGTTTACCAATAGCTTTTCGGCTTCATCAGCGATCCATTTAGCACTAGTGCTATTTTGGTTGACCGCTACTTGCTCCATTTGCAAACGCAAGAGGAATACTTTTGCTACTAGGTCTGATACAAACTCATTCAGCTCTTTTAGTTTTTCTACTGCTTCGATATCGTGCGTTGTTTCTCCATGCCATGAGATACCTTGCATTAGGTCCTCTGGTTTAATGTTTTGCGTGATTTTAAGTTCCATATTAAAAAACCTCATTTCTTATTATGCTTATATTATACATCTCTTTACTTTCTTCGTCAAGCCCTTTTCTGTTTTTTTGATTATCTTTTTGTGTCGTGAGTTGAATAGTTCTAAAATTAAGCGTTTTTAAAATAACTGGGATTTATTGCTCTTTTTGCTCCCTGTTTTGTCGCCTGAATATTAAATCCCCTCTTATCTCATTCATATTCCCCTTTATTTTAGCCCCTGCGCTATTTTATGGTATTCCACTTGTAATTACACCCCTATCCATTAAAAACGCTCCTGCACCATTCTAGGGCTATTTAAGGAGATATTCTACAAACAAAAAAAGACTAGCTTATTTAGCCAGTCTTTCTCCTGCTCTGATTATACAACCTCTTTAGTGTGCTTACTCTTTTTACCACTCAATGATTGATCTAACTCTTTTGTTAATTCTCGACCAATCTATCACATAGTCTTTCAAATAAAGCTTCCACTCCGTTGTTGGTTCGACAGGAATAACAGTCAACAACTCGTCACCTTTATAGTTTGGAAACCATTCATTGATATCCTCAACCCCCTTATCAGCCAATACCTTTAGGAGAAAATTGTTCACTACCAACTTTATCGTTGTCTAACAACCTGTATATTTTTCTGCTCATGTTCCGTCCTCACTTCTATTTTAAATAATTTGTGACTATATTATACACCTCGCCCCCCTCCTGTCAACGTTTATAACGTTTTACTTCTTATGTTACATCAAAGGAAAAATGAAAAATTAAGTGATTTTTTTAAATAACTGGGATTTTTTCTCTTTTTATTCCTCATTATGCCGTTCAAATATTAAATATCCTTTTATCTCGCTCGCATTGCCCCTTATTTTAGCCCCTGTACCATTTTATAGTATTCCTCCTGCAATTACACCCCTATTCATTAGAAGCACTCACACGCCATTTCAGGGCTATTTAAGGAGATATGCTACTAGGAGGCGCGTGATATACAAAAAAAGAGTAGTCCACCTACCCTTTCTTAAACTGTTTCTTATTTCTCGACTTCAAACTTTTTCCCTTTGTATTCGACTTGATAGTTTTCAGACGATTCTTTTGTGATTTTAACTTCAACGTGAACCTTTAGCAAATCTGGTACATCTTCGCCCTTACGATCCAGTTTTAGAAATTCTCCATCTTTTTTTATATCGTAGTATTTAGCAACACGGTCACTCTTCACATCTTGCAATACATCAGCAATATAGTCAACCCTTTTCATTGCAGGGCTAACAATAAAAGCCACAACCAAGCCAATTACAATGAAAACGAACGCTTTAACCTTATATTCTGTTTCATAAGTCCTAGACCATTTGTAAAAATTATATAAAGCTACGAACCCCAATATAGCAAACACTCCGTAAAAAAGCGCCCTTACGAAAGTAACATCACTCATACTTACTTGTTCCGTTATCAATTTTTCTAACATTCTCTGTTCCTTTCTCTCGTCTCTTCCAAATAGCGTTGGTAAGTTGAAGTTCCTTGAACACGATCAATCTCTTTATCTACTGCAAAAGAAACAGTCTCAGCCAAGGACTTGAACCCAAGAAAAATTTTAAGTGCTACAAGATGATTATATTCATCTTGTGTGAGTGTTATTTTTACTGACTTCTTCATTCCTTTACCCCCTTTTGTAGTGCAGGAGGAAGCTCTTTGCTTACTGCACTCATAACACCGTCTGTATCTGTTGGCAAAGTAACAAAAATTTTCTTCTCTAATAGCCCTGCTTCAACAAAGATCATTTCTTTGAATACCGCTTCACAGATTCCTACTATCTGTTGTTCAAATAGATAAGCGTCAAGATCGTCTCCGTTATCTAGTTCTTCCAAGTCATGTTCTGCCAACTCACAAGCCATATAATAAATTTTTTCCGCAAATTTTCGTCTTAATTCTTCCATTTTTTATCCCACCAATTCTAAATATCCTACAAATGCTACGCCCCAATCGCTACCGTCAGCCCATTCCACATGAGGCTCTGGTTCGTTAGAAACAGTAAATTGTCTTTCATTTTCTAAGGTTACTATAGGTACACAAGGCCCTAACCAAAAACTAGTAAGGTAAATACGGATCTTATCGTTGAACTTATTCATAGTCGCCACCCTATCTTTAACACTTTCAATACCGTTTTCTGATAGATAGCCTAAAAGTCCTAAGATAGCTTTTGTGGTTGCTTTTTCACTAGCCCCCTCACAAACTCCGTACTCTCCAAATAGTTCTAATATTCTAGGATCAGCATTTTCGAGAAATTCTGTATCGACATATTCTTCATCAGTCCAATATTTCTCAAATTTGATCGTCAGCCCCTTGCTTTCAAGGAGTTTTAAAAGTTCTTCTTTCATTCTTCTTCCTCTCCAAAAGGTAAGAACTCTGATAGTTCTTGAAATACAGATCTATTCGTCAACAATAGCCCAAAAACTTCAATAGGGTTACTTTCAAATAGTTCTTTCTTCAACTCACTAGGTAGCCCAGAAACAATTCGATCTGTTGTTTTCAACAAAGACTGTACGATTTTTAACAAATCTTTGCTTTCTCCACCAAACAATACACTAGTCTCCGCACCCTTTTCCTTTCCGTTAATGATAATCAAACTATGATTTTCCTCTAAAGGTGCATTTAAGATTTCTGTTGCAACATCTTTAAGTGTTTCTAGTTGCTTGTTGCGTAGCATTTCTATTGATTCATTAAAAAGTTTTTCCATTTTTCTTATTCCTTTCTCTTTCTTTAATATTTACAATATCGTCAATAGATAACCGCTTGCTCCTGCCATAAAAAAGCCAATTATAAACAAGATAAAGGCTATAACTAGACGTGCTGTTGAACAATCATACCAAACGTAGGAGTGCCCAGAATAGGAAAAATCGCTATGTCTATTCTTCATGATATACATAAGTTCCCACATACCAATAATCAGTCCAACAACAAAAGCAATGATTACTAAATACATATTTTCTTTTAAATAATTAAAAAGTTCTTCTTGATTAATCATTTTCAATCTCCTATTTCACCTTATAGGCTTTTCAATGTTTGCACTGCCTCTTTTACCGTATTCATCTTCATATAATTGCTCTCATTGATAATTTTTTGACTAGATGAAGCAGGATCATAATACGAAGAGCGTTTATACAAATAAAGTTCACCATTACGTTCCGTCACAAAGGCTTCTGTTCGGATAGATTGGCTTCCTCCGTGATAACGTGTATACATTAGTTCGTGTTCCCCTTTTTCTGGGTGTAATCGTAATTTTGATTTAGTCGCTTCCCATAATTCTTCAAATTTCGTCACTTTGTTTTACCACCTTGTTTTATTTTATATTTATATTATACACCTTTTATTTTCTTTGTCAAGACTTTTTGTTATTTTTTATCCATTTTTTGATTTTTCGATTATCTTTTTGTGTCACCATTTGGAGAAACTTGTACTAATAAATAAAAAGCAAGTTAGATTTCTAACTTACTTCTTCTGTTATTCTATTTCTGATCTTCCTTACCGATTGTACCGTACATTTGCGCCACATTCTTGATTAAATCAATATTTTTCCTTTGAGCTTCAATTTTTTCAGAACGATAGCGTTGATATTCCGCCATGTCTCGTTGGTAGGTTGCTTCAATGAGTTTCAGTTTTTCTTCTAGGGCTTCATCTTTGTAACCAATGAATTTTTCGATTGTGTCGCCATCTTCATCAGGATTGTATTCGTAATGACTGTTATTCTTACGCAAGCTATCAATGATTTCTTGCGTTTTGAAGCGTGGTTCTGATACCCACCGATCTTGTGTATCAAGAGTAAGCAAGATTACGTTTGCTAACATAGCTGTTGAATTTTCCATATTTTCTTTTCCCTTTCGACTTTATCAGTCGCTTTCTTTTTTATTTATGATTATATTATACACTTTTTATTTTGTTTGTCAACTGTTTTTAATTATTTTTTTATATTTTAAAGCAAGAAAAGAAAACTCCCAAGGTTTTCAGGGGGTGTCCTGATACCCTTGAAAGTTGTTTCTAGTCCTTTGTTATATCAGTCCACTCCATCAGCTTTGAACCCACCTCTGCACTCTGTAAGAAAAGTGCAAGCACTTCTAGTTTTCGATTTTTCTTAATATGTTCAACAAACTCTTCAGGAAGTTCGTCAATTAAATCACTTGCTGTTTTAAGTAAGCAGTTAAGTAGAGGTATTGATTGGTGCATATCCCCCTCTAGTAAAGTTCTACTCTCTGAGCTAATTCCGTCTCCTTTGTCAATCGCTTCAATTATAATTAAACCATGTGTTTCATCTTCATCTAAACCTATCACTCGTTTACTTACTTCTTTGATCGCTTGTAGTTTTGCAACGTTTTTGTCTTTACTTTTATTGCGTTCACCTTACTTCATAATGATACTCCTTTTTATTTTATATTTATATTATACACCTTTTAACCCCCTTGTCAAGACTTTTTACCTTTTTCCGATTATTTTTTATTCATTTTGTGACTTTTTTGATATTTACCTGTTTTACTAACTTCCAAACAGACTATATTGAGTATACACCACCATATTCCCCCTCTCTCGTCTCCATTTTCGCATTTTAAGTGTTCTACCGTCTATTTATATCCCAAAATTCCAACAAGGCTTAGAACGCCTCTCACACCCTTTAAAGCTCATCAACTAAAATTAAAAAAATAGCTAGGATCTCTCCTAGCTACCAAAGATAATTCTCAACTCGTTTTTCCGCTTGCTCCAAGGCTTGTTTAAACAATTCCGTGTTTCTCCCTTTATCAGTCAAAAGCCACCCCTGAACAAAGTATACATCTTGTAAAATTCCCTCACAATATGTACGCTCTATATATCGTTCATACTTAATCAAGCCTTTTTCCTTTAGTTCTTCGACTTGCTTTCTGTATTGATATAGGTTCAGTTTGTTCTGGCGCATGATAACACTTCTGGAAAGCGGACAACCATAACTCATAGCGTAGTTAGATTCCCACTTTACGATAGAATTGAAAACTGCGTTCATTCCCTATTTCCTCTTTTCCGTTATAAGCTCAATTATTAATTTTGTCTGTTATAAACGCCATTAATCAATCGCTTTAAATGTTCCATCTTCGTAGTTGATCTCATAGCCATTTGCTGTATTAAAGACAATGACTTTTTCATCAATCGAACCATCTGAGGATAGCATTTCAACCATAACGTAGCGTGGAACTAGTTCGTTGCCCTCATAAACTGGTGTAGCTCCATAGTAAAGTGTACCATCAGGGTGCGTTTCTAACCACTTTTTGGCTTTCTTTTCACTATAGCGCATACCGCCACTAGCGTCCTCTCCTACGTTTTGAGTTCGTGTTCCTGTCACAAGATTTTTACGAATAGCGTCACCGCCAAGAGCGTCACCAATCAAGTGACTACGATTCCAAAAGAAACCTTTATAGCGTTCCCCGTTTGAATAAGGAATTTTTACCTTATCCTGAAATCCCCAACCGCTAGGATCAGCGTCTTTGTCTTTGGAAAATTTTTGACGAACCCCATAAGATCCTTCAACATTCTTAAACGTAAGCGATCCTTTAGCTCCTGTTGTACGTCCAAGACTGTCTAGCCCTCCATATTCAATCTTTCCTGCTTCTGGATAGTCTGAACGGTCAATATCGCTCTTACCTGCCAAAGCATAGTAATTAGGAAAGTTATCAATGCTCCAAGTTGGGGCTGTTCCTTTCTCAACCTGTACAACTTGTGCCTTGTCGCTTCCAAATTTTTCAGCAACTTTGTTTTTAAGATCTTTACAACCAACCATTAACAACAACACTGTTGCTAAGGCTGTAGCTTTAACAATTCTTCCCTTTTTCATAATCTCCCCTGCTCCCAATCATTAATTCTTCCAAGAAAAATTGACAAACACTTTAGTTCTTCATTGTTTAATTCAGAAACATTTATATCATTGATTGCATTTTTTACTTTTGCTTCCAAACGTTCTCTTGTCCTGTAATTATTGATTTCTTCCAGAAACGTATACAAAATGCCTAATTTTTCATCACTAAGTTTAGAAACATCTATTTTATTAACGACAACCTTTGCTTTTGCTTCCAGACGTTCTCTTTCCGTGTTTGACAAAAGTTTTGATTTCATTTCAGGCGTTAGCTTTTCCAAACGTACTGCACAAAAATCTGTTTTTTCAAACCGTCCACATTGGTTAAATTTATACCCACCTGCTTTTATTCTACCTGCTGGTGTGATCTTTTCAATAATAGCGACTTTTTGCAGAAACACTTCATAAAGGTATTCGCCAATCAGGAACACCTCGTCTCCGACTTTTAGATCTTTTAACCAACCTGTTCTTTTATCTTTTCCCATTTTCCCTTATCCAGTAATCTCTTCAAGAAACGTATACAAACGCTCTAACTTTTCATCACTAAGTTTAGAAACATTAATGTCATTGATTTTATTTTTCACTTTTGCTTCCAAACGTTCTCTTTTCACACTTAATAAGTGCTTTGATCTTAACTCAGGCGTTAATTCCATCAACTGTAGTGTACGATAATCTGTTATTTTATACCGTCCATAATGGTTGAACTGATACCCACCTGCATTTATTTTTCCTGTTGGTGTAATCTTTTCGATAGCAACAATCTTTTGGGAGTATAACCCAATCAACAATACCTCGTCTCCTACTTTTAGACCTTTTAACCAACCTGTTCTTTTGTCTTTTTCCATTTTTCCTTATCCATTTTATAAGCGTGTTGTGCCACATTCCACATATTGCCAGCCACGTTGTTTAGCAATTTTTTGGAACTCTTTATCAAAGTCACGCAAAGTATAATCTTCACGTTCAAGTTCGTAAGTGAACTCTTTCCCGTCTTTACCGATCATTGTTGCATAGCATACAGTTAAACGCATTCTTATTCCTGCTTTCTTTAATTATATTTATATTATACACTCTCTATTGTAGCCTGTCAACTACTTTTTGAAAAAAATCATAACCTTTACCCTTCTCGTATAATATGACTGTTCTGCTGTAGTTAGAATTAACATCATTTTCCCTCCCCCAGATTGAGGTGCTTCATTACGCTTGATCCTATAACCCTACTATGGTATAATTAAGTCACTTCCCTATTAGGTATTTTATTTTTTCATATTACCTTTTTTCCCACATGGTAAAAGCCTCTACTTCATTGTAGGGGCTTTTATTTTGTATTTATCAAAAACTACTATGCGAATTTTCTATTCACTGATTCAATAATCTTAGCCATTTGATCCTCGGAAATATAAGGTGTACCGATCCTGCTAGGTTCAGGGCTGTCATTCCACTTAATGAAACACTCTCCTTTTCCCAAACGGTCCACACCTCTCATACCAATAGCAATCTCACCATCAAGCTCACTTGCAAGTTTGAACGTAACCACACACGGTAAGTCTATTTTTAGGTTTTGCGGAATAATGTAACTTCTTGCGTTTGAGGCTGTTAATAAGCATACAACTCCTGCAACTCGACACTTCACCAATAACGGTTTAAGAACTTCCACGACCGCTTCCTGCTTATATTGTAGCAGATAGTCAATTTCGTCTATCACCGTTACAATATAAGGCAATCTCTCGTTTGCTCCAACTTTTTCATTGTACCCTGAAAGATTGTGTACATTCAGTTCTGAGAATAGGTTCAATCTTCGGTCAACTTCGTTTTCAAGATATTCCAAGTCATTAAACAGATCCTCTTCCTTTTTCAATACGTCTGTATAAAGGTAAGGACTGTTTTCAAGCTCTTCAAACTCGATCTTATTAGGGTTGTATAAAACAAACTTCACTTCATCAGGCTTGTTATGCAACATGATTGAGGAAACAACCTGACGAACAAAATTGCTCTTTCCTGTTCCCACCGTTCCACACAGCAATATACCGCCTGTTGTAGCTAGATCATACTGTCTTACTCGTCCTTCCATATCGACCCCTGCTAAAATTGTCAGGGGCGTTTTTGGTACTCCTTCACTTGCAAATTTTGAAAACATATAGTGACTAGTTGGAATTTCTTTTTCTCTAGTCTTGATAGAGATTCGGACAATGTTCTGGTAGGCTTTTACCCACAACAGATCATCAGAAAACATTTTAGTCAGTTCACTCTCCAAGGCTTTTTCTTCAATAGTCCCTTGTTCAATCGCTAGTCTAAGGAAGAACTCGACACCTTGCCAAGTGATTTTGGCATTTAGGGCTTCAATTACATTCTTGTTGAAGCAAGATTCAAAGTAACTGTTGACTTTATCTTTCAGCACTCTCACTTCTTGGATACGTATTTTACGTTTTTCTTTGTCAAAAGCAACCTCGTCACTTTGTTTCAGCAAATTAATGTTCCAGTTAAGAGGAATTTGAGGTTTCCCTGCTTCTTCAAGCCCAATATACTCAATTTCGCCCTCCTGCTTGACGTTGCCTTTTGCTACCTTTACAGCCTCAAACCATCTATCCACACCTTGTTCAACTCTTTTGATTTTTTGTAAGTCTTTCAGGCTCTCATTTAGTTCTTCAAGTTCTTTAAGCGTAGGGTATTTTTCAAAGTCTATATCTGTAAATAAACGTAGCCCAAGATCAAGCCGTCTATCATTAATTTCGTTCTCTTTCCTCATACGCTTTATATCTTCTCTCATTTCTTTAGACTTAATAAGCAAGGAAGAAGCAACCCCTACCCAGCCTACTACAATCGCAATTATAAACAACGCACTTAAAATATTTTCAATCATTCTCTTTTTTCCTTTTTCCCTTTAACATTTATTTGTAATTATTTCTTCTTTCCCAAAATTTTCATTTGATCTATCGCCTCATTTCGCTCTTTAAGTTCTTTCAGCATAGGTCTAATGAAAATATAAACAGGAAGCACCACCATAATAATTATGATCGCAAACATCACCGACAATAAAACATATTCAGTCATTCCCATTTTATTCCTCACCTCTCAGTTTTTCGTCTTTTTCCATATTTATCACCTCTAAAAACCAATAGCTAAATATACCCAGACAAATGAAAGGACCACAAGGATTGAAACCGATAAAATACCTTCCAAAACAAAGCTCCAAAAAAGTCCGCCTTCATTACCAACCACCAAATACAGTAGGAAATATATAAAAATTCCAATCACTATGAACTCTAAATAATTTTCTGAAATAAAATCCAGAAAAATTCCAACCAGTCTACCCATACTACTCCCCTTTACACAAACAATTCTTTTACAAAGTCAATCAGTCCATCATACCAATTATGAATAACGGTTGTTACAGAAATTTCTTCGCCAAATGCTACTACAACAGCACATACATAAACCGCAAGCACTAGGCACGATACTGTTATAACAGCAATCATTATTTTGCTATTCTCTTCTGGCATACAGACCTCTTTTCTTTATCAATACTTACTTACATTTTTAAAACAGGAGTATGTCATAGTTCTATACTTATCATATCCACCTACTAGTCAGCTCACTCGTTTTCTTTTTCTTCTAAAAGATCTAAGTAAGATCCATAACCTTGTTCTTTTCTGCTTATTTTTGTAAGCAACTCATTAGCTTTTCCTCTATCTTCTTTCTGAGAATAAAGTTCCTGCCCATCTTTTTCTAAACTCAAATTCAGGGTACTCCCCCACTCTAGTCGCAATTTATTCTTCCGACTGTTCATGTCATTTAAAACAAGAACTCGGCTTCCTGCCCCTGTAAGCATACCCATTAACCAATCTTCAACTTTGTAACGGGAATGATCTCCGTCAATCATGAATGTAGCAATGTCCATTTTACCACTTTGTAAGTGCAAGCAAACTAGACTGTTTTGTTTTCTAAAATGTAACTTCTCCCCTATGCTATAATATTGAGATACTAAACGCAACGGGGTTATTTTAAGATGATTTGAGAAACTTTCTAATACATCTAACGACAGGAGAATTTTATCCTCTCTTACCGCTTTGTAAAATGCTTTCCCCATTTCCTTATAAATTCTTTTGCGTGAATAGTAATCACTTTCTTTCGATTTCATGTAATAGCTATCCAAGCTCTTCCAAAAATTCTGAACTGCTTCTTCCTCTGTCTCAGGATAAGCCAAACTTTTATCGTTTTCTTCTCCAAACAACTGAGGTAGATCAATGTCTAAAGCCTTACTTATTTCTATAATTTTCCCGACCCTATAGTTGGGCGCACTAGAAAATAATGTTGTAAGAGTTGTATTACTGATCCCTGTTTTTTTTGAAAGCTCTCCATAAGATATATTTTTTTCATCTTTTATCTTTTTTAACCTTTCCCAAACGCTCTGACGCAGTTTCACACCTTTACCTCCCCTGCAAAAATTTAAAGAGAAGCCCCTAACTATATAAAATCAGGGGGCTTTCTCAATTAAAACGGCAAATCATCATCTGAAATGTCCATTGGTGTTCCGCCAAAACTGCCAAAGCCATTCCCAAAGTTTGGAGTTCCCTCTTCTGCATTACTGAGGTTGCCTTGACTAGAAGCAGGGATTCCCCCATTTTTATTTTCACGGTTCATTTGAGCATTTCTACTTTCCAACACTTGAAAACTTTCCGCCACAACCTCTGTAACATATACTCGTTGACCTTGACCATTTTCATAATTCCGTGTTTGAATACGCCCCTGAATAGCTACCAATGTTCCTTTTTTTGCCCAATTAGCTAAATTCTCGGCTTGTTTTCTCCAAATCACACAACCAATAAAATCAGTTTCACGTTCTCCATTTTAGCTTTTGAAATTACGGTTTACTGCCAAACTAAAAGTTGCTACAGCTTGACCTTGCGGTGTATACCGTAGGTCAGCGTCTTTAACCATACGTCCTACTAGGACTACATTATTAATCATTTTATTTCCTCTTTTTATTTTATATTATATTATACACTTAACGTAATAAGTTGTCAAAACTTTTTAGTGTAAACATGGCTTGATTAAGCATTTCCAGATAACGTTTCTAACAGTTGTTCTTTTGCTTCCAACGCTCCTGCTAGTGTTTTACTCCTACGTCTCAGGAGCTTTCCATTCCGTTTAATACTTACAACATAAAGCCCCTCTGATTCTACCCAATAAACGTTTTTAATTCCTAGTTTGTTATTTGAGGAGGGTCTGTCGCTTTTATTGCGTGTTTCCCCACCTTTCCTATGATCGACCTTTGCAAGGCGACTTCTGGCATTTTTACTCCTCAAATGTCCGCAGGACTTAATTTTCCCATTTCTGACTTGAAAAAAATTGCGTTCCACCTTTTTACCACAGGAACACTTGCAAACACACATTCTAGTTCGCTTATTCCCACCTACGGGATCGCCAATAGACAAAATCGTCAACTCACCAAAAATATTGCCAATGTAGCTTGTGTAGTCCTTTAAATTATATTTCGTCATGCACCTTATAAATTACCTCACCAAACTCTTTTTCTGCTTTTTTTATCAATTCCTTTTTAATTAATTTTGCTTCTTCAAGAGTTTTAGCTCTTTTCCTGTAAGCCTTGCCATGTCTACTTATGTAGACCCTATAAGTACTTTCTTTGTCCGACTTTGAGATATTTCTAATTCCAGTAGTAGACGTTGAAATTGGCTTATCTACACTTGTTCTGGATTCATACGCCTTTATTTGATCCAGTTTATTAGAATATCTTTTTCCCATTTCCGAACGCAAATGACCGCAGGAAGTGGTATCTCCTCTCAAAACTCGATTCAATCTCGTTACAACTTCTTTACCACAACTACATAGACAGGTACATTCCCTTTGATAACTATGTTGTTTTATAGGTGCGGTATAACTTAAAATTGTCAATTTCCCAAACTTTTTCCCAATCACCCAATCATAGTTTTTCATTCCTATCTTTATCTCCAAAATTTACAATTTGTTTAGCTTTTTGAAATAATATCGTCTTAAAATTGGATCTTTTTCCACTTCTTCTTTTGTAAAAACTGCACGGCTTCCTTCTTTTGCAACAAAGGTTGTATCATCACTATTAAGCACTGTGTAATAGGTTGTTTCAAAAATCTTTCTTCTAGCAACATAAGTATACTCCGTAAACTTAGAAGGAAGATCAATTAAAACAACTCCATATTTTTCGCTTTCATCAGGTATAACCAAATTGTCACCAAACAGGTACAAAACATTATTCACTTGATCTAAGAAACTTTCTTCTCCTATCTCAAAAACCTTTACTTTTGTACGTCCAATGATCTGTTCCGTTTCAGGATCATTAATTACCTCTGTGATTTCAATTTGGCGTTTTCCTTTTGTGTAACCAAATGGTAAGAAAAACTGGATTGCCTCCCAATTTTCAAATTGATAAAATGTTTTTTCACCGAAAAAATCCCCAACTATATCCGTTACTTTTAACTTAAATTTTTCATTAAATTTTTCTATACTCAACACGTTCCCCATTATTACGCCCCATACTCTCTCTCAATCACATAATACAGTTTTCCACTCTTCCAAGGAATACGTTGAAAATTCACGTCCTCCTCTTTATGCTCTAGCATATAACGTTTAAAGTCTTCGTTATCTTCTGTCCGTGGAATATAATAGCTTTTTGCCCACTCATTCCCCCTCATGATAACTAATTCCATAGCTTCAAGGGTTACTCCATCAACATATACGCTAGATAATTCATCAACAAAGTTATCTTCTTTCTTTAGCTCATTATCTAAGCTAGTTCCTTTTGATTTTAGATAATACTCTAATACATTCAACCGTTCCCAGATATCTTTACTAATCATCATTTCCCCTCATTTTTAGCTAAATACAGCAATTCCATAACCTTTTACCAGATAGTATGCTACAATTCCAAGCACAATAATTATCACCCATTTTACAATAATTCCTACTGTTTTAAACGCCCACGCTAGCAACATTGATAACAACAACCATGTTAGAGGGGTATAGTTGCTTAAAAATCTAATCACGCCTCCGCCAAAGCCCTGTAATACAGGGGGTACTGTAATGTTATACTTCCCCATAAGAGTGAGTGCGTTCGCTTGAAGCCACGCAAATATCCCAAAATTATAAGCAATGATTCCTGCTTGGTATGGATTTTTCTCGATATATCTTTTTAAAGTTTTTGACATTTTTTCCTTGATCCTTATCCCTTCTAGCCTGTTTATCTTTATATTTATATTATACACCTTGCTTTGTTTTTGTCAACCTTTTTATTTTTCAATAGGCAACAATGTATAATCGTTCCAAGCAGGAATAACCATATTTTCTAAAACCCCTTTGGGTGTCATGAAACTATTATTCTCAATCTGCTTGATAACTGATTGAATTACCGCCATTACATTTCCTTCATTTGAATTTTTAGATAGTGATTTCTTCAAAAACTTAGTCAATTCTTCCCCGTTTTCTATATCCTTATCGTATAACCTAGATATTTCTTTATTAAATATTTCTTCTTGACTTAGAAGATCCTCTATTCTTGTTTTTGCATTTAAACATTCCAGAAGGGTTGTTTGTAGTTTTCGTTTAACATTCATCAAACCTTTAAAATCAATATAATTTTCTACTAATTGTTCATAGATTGATTTTTTAAAATCACATTCTCTATGAGCTTCGATCAATTGTTCCTCGATAAGATTAAAAGTAAATCTATCTTTAGTCTTTGTATTAACATAACTGTTTATTGCTTCATCTAACGTCCCAAATAAACTAAGTTTTTCCTGTAACCATGTTCTATGTTTTTTAGATTCTTTAGTTACAATGATCTGGTTCACTATATCGGGCAAACATTGATCTAGTTCAAAATTAATTTTTTCTATTTGTTCCTCAATAATTTTTTCTATTTGTTCTTTTTCACAAATTGCCTGTTCAAGCCCCTCAATAGCTTTGTAAATCTCCTCCTTATTTCCTTTTCCCCCTTTTGAGTAAACCGCCAACTCCCCTTTTTCTTCTGTAATTTCCACATCAGAAAGAATTTTAATAAAATCGGCTACTTCATCTGAATATTCCCTTAGATCTGTTTCTAAATAAATAATGTTTTGATGAATAACTGATTTTATATGCGAAAATCTATTTCCATACTTTATAGCAATTTTTTCCAAAATTACCTGAGAAGCATTTTCCATATCTGCCCCACTTGTGTCTTGTAAATCAACTCCTGAATAATTAGCAAACGAACGGATCAAAACATAATCAAGGACTAATTCTAGGCTTCTCTCTGTATATTTCACACGTTTAGTTTTCTCTTTAATACTTTTCAATCTTTCTATATCTTGTTCGTTAAGATCTACCATAGTTCATCTAACCTTTCTTTATTTATGATTCTATTTTATTATATTTTTTATATTCCTTGTGTCTTTGCTTTTTTAATCAAAAAAGATCTGCTTATTGCAGACCTTTTTATTGATTTTTCACGACAAAGTTTTCTTTTGAGCCTTCCTTGTTTAGCTCTGTAGCAATACTTTTCACTTCCTCAGTATTGCCTAAGTAGGTAAGGTAGTTAGCCAATTCCAAGCCACTCTTTGTCACAACTGTTTTAAATCGCCCATATAATTCAACTGGAATGGATTCGTTTTTCCCATTGTTGATAGCCATTAAATAATAGCCACACTTAGTTCCAACAGTGAGCATTAATTCCAAAAATTGATTTACACCTTCTGCACCAATATAGTGATAAAGGTTTTCTAAAGGCAAAATTTGAATGATCGTTTTTTCAATTCGTGGATGATTTTCTAACTTACCTGCTTCGTAAAGATCAAACATATTTTGGTTGCGTCTAACCTCGTCCATAATGTTGAACAACTGCTTACCAACCTTTTCAGCCAATTCTTCTGACGTAAATTTTTGTTCTAACTTTTGAAGATTAACTTCAATCGAACGCTTAACAGGCATTTCACACTTCAATGATTTTTGTTCCACTTCGTTAATCTTTTTAGCATAGAATACAGGGAAATTTTGTTCTGTTAAAACTAACTTTTCTACCTTTTCTAATTTATTAATCGTCATAGTGTTCTCCTAGCGTTTCATAACCTGTTCTACGGATATTTGCAAAGACAACAATAACGATAAATACAAGATATACGATATATTCTACACGGGTATTCAACATTTCCTGCAACGTGCCAGCTTCAATTAGTTTCATGATCGAAAAGCCAAACAGCATGAATACATAAAACAATAGGAATGTTAGGAACGTTTCAAGGATATTTTGGATCTTTTGACTTTTAAAACGACTGATCCACCCACTAGACACTAAAAACATGATCGTAATTGAGGCTACATTGATAAAAGACATTACATTTCTCCTTTTCTTATTTTACAGCACAATTTTTAGGTAACGTGCGTTTTGGTAGATCTTTTGGTGCTTTTGCTTCTAATTTTTCTGCTTGTTCACGCAACGATAAGTTGTTGTTATTTTCCATTGCAGACGCAATAGGCATAGCGATAGCAATTACAGAAGCCACTAAGGCAAACGACATTAAAATCTTCTTTTTCATTTTTACTCCCTTTTTATTCAAAATAAACACGCTTAGAGAAGCCGTTTTCAAACAGGAAAGTCCAATCCTTACGAATTTCTTCCTCTGTCAAATGAAGTTCATCAGTAGGAAGCATATCTTCGTAGGTTTTCATCATGATTTTTCCTTCCTGTGTTTTCACCAACACGTTAGGGTACTTGCCATAATTGAACATAGCTGTTTCGTACAAGGCTTCTTCCACTTCTGGAATAAGTTCCCCTTTCCAGATCAGCACAAACTCGTCCTGATGGTTGTCAACCCAATCAATGATCTTATGTTCCCCTTCATTATTTAAAGCACTATAGGCTTTAAATACCCCCTGAGAACGGTCAGCTACTTCTAACCATTTCATAAACAGTTCTGGAACAACAATTGTATCTTCTGCAACTTTAGAAGATTGACTTTCTAGCCGTTTTTCCTCCCCTTTTTCGTGAGAGTTTGGAGATTCAAAGGTTGCTTCACTTGAAGCATTTTGTCCTGTAGTTGTTGTAATTACAGGTACTTGTTCCTGTTCTTTATCACTTTTCCCATACTCTTTAGGACGTTTGGAAAAGTCAACTTCCCCCTCGCCCATAGTTACATGGACCTGTTTGGATTCAGGATAAAGTTTCTCTTTCTGTTCTACAGAAGCAGGAGTTGCTACGTTTCCTTTCGTAGCAACCTGCTCTACTTCACGTTTAACACGTTTACGCTTCTTGTGTTCAGGAAGAACCTTGATTAGACCCATTGATTATTTACCTTCTTTCTTTTTTTGAACCCCAAGTCCAAGCATAGCAAGCAATGATACCCCAACAAAAGTAAGGACACTCGCTTTTGTACCAGTAGTAGGCAACTGTTTGTGACTAACTGTCTCAGGGGCATTGTAAGCTACCGAATCAAGCTCATTTGAAGCGTCAGCAAATTTAGATCCATTTTGTACAGCCAATTTAACAACATTTTTAGGTTCGCTTTGAGCTACATAGTCAATCACTTTCCCTGTTGTAGAAATTACTGGAACAGTTTTGACACCTTGTTTTGCCAATTCTTCACGTTTATGTTCCAATTCAGCTTGTTTCTTAGCTTCTTCTTGCTTATCAAATTGACCTTTAATAGCTTCATAAGCTGTTTTAGCTTCATCACGTTTAGTAGTCAATTCTGCCAATTTAGCCTGTTCGATTTCAAGTGCTTTTTCTGCTTCCGCAAGTTCCTTTTCTGCTTCTGCAAGTGCTTTTTTCGCTTCTGCCAATTTAACAGGAGCGTTTTCTAAAGTTTGAACTTTAGTTTGAGCTACTACAAGTGCTTCTTCTGCCTGTTTCAATTCTGCTTTAGCAGTTTCAAGATTTTCTTTAGCGGTTTCAAATTCCACTTCAATTTGTGCCAATTTAGCTTGTTCAGCGTTTAGAATTGCTTGTTTGGTATTTAGAGTTTCTTGTTTTGTTGACAATACAGCTTTTGCTTGTGCCAATTTAGCTTGTTTTGCTTGAATATCAGCATTAAGTTCAGCTACAGCTTTTTGAGCCTTTTCATTGTCAGCAGTAGATTTTACCAAGTTTTCTTGTGCTTTGTCAAGAGTTGATTGTGCTTCTGGTGTTTGTTCTTTTACAGCTTCTTTTTCAGCCAAGACTTTTTTAGCTACTGAAAGTGCGGTGTCTGCTTGTTTTTTGCTGTTTTGGGCATTAACAAGATCCGTTTGGGCATTGTTGTAAGCTGTTGTAGCATTTTCTAACGCAGTTTTAGCATTGTTATAACGTGCTTCAATAACTTCTTTTGTGTCAGGGTTAATGATAGCTGTTGTATCAAATGATGAACCCTCACGAATAAGACGTTCCGCTACAGTAATCAAATGAACCCCCGTAACATCTTTTCGTGAAGAAAGAGAAATTCCCATAAATTGGTTTTTATCTTCTGTTGAAGTTACGCCTGAAACTGAACCTGCGTGTTCCCATTCTTGACCGTTGTAAAGGAATTTGACAAAGGCTTCAAATACCAACTCTTTAGCACGGTTCATAGTCATTGTAGGACGGCTACCGTATGCGGTGTACATATTTTCATAGAATTGCCCCTCAAACAGTCCGTTCTTGCCTGCAAGTTCTTCAATACCTGCTTCGTCATGACCTTCTGAAATGACTTTATCCCAATCCCAATTATCAGCTACATAGCGGTCAGCTACTTCATCAGCAAACTTCATAGCACCTTTTGAGATAACTACTTTATTTGTTCCAAAGGCTTCACGAATTTGGTTCAAGAGATCATTTGCAAAGAAAGTCAATTCCATTTTTTGTTCATCTGTTAATGAACCTAGCGACAATGTGATTTCATTATCGTTAGAATTTGAGTTGAATTTATTCAATGAAGCCATTTCGCTATTCATAGCTTTAAGTTGTTTTTCGGCTTCTGCACGTTTCTTATCGCCTTCTTCGCTCAAATCCTCATAGTTTTTGTAGGCTTTTAGAGCTTCAATGTATTTAGCAGGTACTACAATAGTGTTTGTTGCTTTAAAGTCCGCTTCCGCTTTAGAAAACTCCACTTTTTTGTCTGCCAAGGTATTTTTCGCTTGTTCAGCAACTTTTGAAGCGTCCGCCAAAGTTTTGTCTGCTTTATTAGCTGTAGTTTCTTTAACTGCAAGATCGTTTTTAGCTTCTGTAATAGCTTTAGAACGTGCTTCGTCAGCTTTTTTAGCTTCATCAAGTTTTGTTTGAGCTTTAGCAACTACTTCTTTATCTGCATTTACCTTGGCTTGCGTTTGTTCTGCCTTAGAAATGACTTCTTTAGCACCCGTTCCGTCAAGAATTGATTGTGCGTTTTTTACGTCCACCTTTGCAGTTTCAACATCTTTTTGTGCATTGTTGACATCTTTCTGAGCTGTTGCGACTTTAGCATTTTGGTTAGCAACTTTTGTTGCAACTTCGTTCACATCAGTTTGTTTTTCTGCCACTTTAGTTTCATTTGCTTTGATTTCTGATTTTGCAGTTTCAACGTTAGCTTTTGCAGATTGAATGTTTTCTGGGGTTGCTTCTTTAGCAACTGTTTCAGCCTTTGCGACTTCTGATTTTGTTACTTGAACAGAAGCAGTTTTTTCTTCAACAACTTTAGCTTGTTTATCTACTGTTGCTTTTTGAGCGTCAACTTCTTTTTGTGCTTGTGTCGCTGTAACTTCTGCTGTTGCGACTTGTGCTTGTGTTACTTCTTTAGCTTCATTTACACTTGCTACAGTAGTTTCTGTTACATTGTTTGTAACTTCGTCAGCGTATGTAACTTGCGTTCCTACTGTACCAATGGTTGCGATTGTTGCGGTTGTGATTGCGATTGTTTTCTTCATGAGATAAACTCCTTTTTCTTTTTTTAAAATATTTTTATCGCTTGGGAACTCCCTTGCGAACTCTTTATGATTATATTATACACTTTTGATTTTTATTGTCAAGACTTTTTTACGATTTTTTTATTATTTTTTTATGTTTTTTTGTTTTGAACCGCCAAAACCGCACAACAAAGGGGCTTCCCAGCCCCTTTGTTTATTTTGAAAATTTTAAAGAAATATGTTTTTTGGTATTTTATAGGTAAAGTGTTGATAATTAAATCAGTTTTCCATCTTCAATCCAATGTATTTGTTCCAAGCAGTTATCATCTGTTCTTCTGCTGTAATCACTTTCGGTTGCTTTGTAAGCGCAAGTGCTTCTTCAATTTCCTGCACCATTTTTTCATTATCGCTATGTTCACTTAGTAGTTTTTTAAGATTTCTACGGAATCCTTCAAGAATCAATGAGCAAGTTCCTGATTCCATTTTCAACACTTCTTCAAACTTAATTTCTGCCACCTGCAACATAGAAAATGACGTTTTCGCTTCTTTTAAGTCTCCCAAAACGCTTGTTAAAAACTCCACTTCAACTCTTAAAGAAGCTATTCCTAAAGCGCCTGCTAAAATATCTGTGTAAAGTGCCCCACTAGCTGTTGTATCAACATTCAATCTTTGAAAGTTATCATTTTCTAGGGCGTGACGCATTTCCCTTTTAGCAGTTAGGTAAGTTTTTACTGCTTGTTCTAACTCTTTTGCAAGCTCTAGTTTTTTAACCACCCATTCGTGATTTTTCTCAACTTCTGCAACAGTCAAGATACGCTCCATCACACTAGGTAGAATATTCTTGATTTTAGCATTGATTTCTTGGATATAAGTATCTGCTTTTGCTTTTTCCTGCTTAAACCATGTTACATAACTCCAAATTCGTGTAATAACTTCTTTGTATTCTGTAGCCTTGCTTAATTCGTCCTGCATTTCCCCTGATACATACAAGCGCAAAATACCCAAGTCATCTTTCTCTAAGGTTAATTTGCCAATCGTTTCAATATCTTCTTCTGCTGTATCTTCATATTCTGCAATGTTTGTTCCAATATGGATCAAACCGTCTTTGAGAAGGACAAAGCAATCTCCTATCTTCGTGTATTCAAGAGCAATATCTTGCAAAGCAAGCTCCAAAGCACGGTTTAGGTTTACTTCTGTCAGATATTCATCAGACACCCCTGCTTCTTTTGCGTAGCCTTTGCACATTCCCCAATCAATTTCTACAGGAAGGCTTGCGACTGAGTAGTAATTGTCTTTAATCTGGACTTTTAATTGTTCTAACTCGTCCTTGTCGCTATCTGAGAATAAGTTGTCTAACTCGTCTTTTTCAACTAATTCTAAGACTTTTGAATAGTCCTCTAGCCCTCTATTCAAAGGAAAATGACGTTCTATTTCATCATAGTTGATATTAAAAGCCATACCATTTAATTCAAAAGAGCAGTTTACTTTTGCAGAATACGCTACATAATAGGATTTTACTGTTTGATTATAGTATTTTCCTGCCTTTTCATCATAAACCGTTGCGTTATCTAAAATTGCTTGTTCAATAACTTCTTTGATCTCATTGTCATATTCATGATTTTTCACGTCTTCGACTGTTACTGAACCATTCCCATAGTATTTTACATACCAATCAGCCAGTTTTTCTAAGTCTGTGTCACTCAGCTCTACATCTGGCACGTCAATTCCTGTTCCATAATTACTTCCACCGTCCATATCTCGACAGTTTAATGTCATTAAACCAACGCCTTCTTTTTCACTCCCTATTCTTTCATAAGTGACATAAACGTCATAATAGCCTTCTAAGTCAAGATCAAAGTCTAAACTGTCCATACCATCTGGGAAGTTCGATTCTGTAAATTTCAGCTCGCTCTTATCTTCTGTATTCCATACAGAAAGCTCACCGTGTTCTAAGTCTAGCGACCAAACTCTATCAACATTATACTTACAGCTCCAATCTTCGTACTGTTCAGCTTCGCTTTCTACTACACCCTCACCAATATAAAATTCCCTAACATTAAATGAAAAAGAATTATCGTCACTACGCTCTATGTTAGCTATATCATTATCTATTTCAGCATTACATACAGTCGAAGTGTCAATATTCCCAACCTCCAACTTTACTTTAAAACGGTTGTCTTTGTCAAATTCAATAATTTTTTCAAAAACCATCAGCATTTCTCCTAATTCTTTATTATTTATCACTAGTATACAGCTTTTTTGATCCTTTATGTGAACAGGCTCATTTGCAAAAAAGAAGCCCCAAAAGGCTTCTAAAAGGAGATTATTACTTTTTTCTTTGTAGGGGCTTATGAAATATATACCTAATAAGTAAGTAAAGGTAGGTAAAAACCAAGACAACCAAACCAAGCAAGGTATCCTCTGGATTCTTATTTAGATATACATAGTAAACAGCACCTACATTTACAAGCAGAAGTAAGATCTTAAATTTCATATAAAAACCTTATTCAAGTGCTTGTAGTGCCTCGTTAATGAACGATTGAACTTGTTCATAATCTTTAGGTTCAATATTTTTGTCAATGAAACGAAATGCTATTGTGCGCATTTTTTGGATCTCCTTATCATCGATAGGAATTTGGAGAGATCGTTTAATAGTTTCCTTATTCATTTTTGCTTCCAACACATCTAGGAAATATTGCAATTCTTCTTCTACTGCATAATTAAAAACATATTTTTTAAACATTGATTTTTGATTGCTGTAATATTTCCGTGACTGGTAAGCAGGGTCTTTCTTATTTTTTTTGTAAAATTTTTGTTGGGCATTTCTGTGCCACTCACGAACTTTTTCTCGGTTTTCATCACGATATTTTTGTTGAATTTCTAATACTTTTTTATAGTGTCGTTTCAAATATCGTTTTGCAACGTGAGGATATTTTTTCTTTTCGTTTGTGTCAGCTTCTACATTTTTTTTCGTACTCATATAACAGTCTATCCCTTTCTTTTTTTCTATTTTCTCTTATGATCTGTCTATGTTCTGCACTCAACAGACTAATAGTATTTATAGCGTCCTCGCTTTTAGGGTTGTAACTCCTAACTACCATTCTGAGGATCATCATTTCACTATTATTAAAATATTCTTCTAATTCATCTAATATTGGTTCGCACGGAACGACATTTAGATCAACGTGTTTTTTAACTAATTCTGAAAAGGTAGTATTTATGGTTTTACCAAACTTTTCATTAATTCTTTTTTTGAATATACCAATAGCAAGCAATTCATCAGGAGTTCTCTGTTCATTGCCGTACCTCGCCTCTCGGTTCAGTTTTAAAATATACCTTATATCTTCGTCTGGAAGCACTCGTAATAAAATACTCACCATTCGATAGTTTGGCAAACTGTTTATTCTACGACATTTGTTGAGTTCTATAGCGATTTCCTTGACCGTTTCTACACTTAGTCCACTATAACTACTCAAAGCTACTGCCATTGGTACTCTGGGTACTGCGGTTGGCTTAATTATCTCAAATAATCTTCGCACAACCACATCTTTTCTTCTTCCCATAATTATATTATACACCGTTATTAAAGATTTTTCAATCAACTTTTTATACTATAAAGTGTTTGCCCGATAAAATTATCTACCATTTCCATTTCTTCGTCAGTTATTCCAACATTTTTGTCAGGAATTATAATGTGAAGTGGACTATGATTTTCATCAGCAATACGTAAAATTTCTGACACTAATTCATGTTGTTTTTCAACTGCTCCTAGAATTAATAGGTCCTCTTTGTCTAAACTATCATCTATTACAATGACCGTATCGCCTTTAGCTAGAATAAGTTGCTCCTTAATTGCTTTTAATTTTCCTTCTGCAACTGTTCCATTGATTGCAAAATAATCAAAATCTTTTATCTTTTGGTAGGTGTTAATGGTATTACTTTCATCTTCCCAAGTAGAGATCCAATGGACCTGAACGTATTCCATTTTTGAAAGTTTTTCAAGCCACTTTAACACATTTGTTCGTACTGTCCATTTTCCCCAAGGGTGTGTGATAACTTCATAATCACCATATGGTTCATGGTTCGGATTTAATACCCCATCAATATCAAGAAGAATATGTACTTTACTTTTCTTCCTAAACAAACTCTTTAATATATTTTTCATTTTTCCCATAACTTCACTCCTCTATATAGATAACTTCCACAATGTTCACTTTGTGTTGTTGCCTTGCGCCTGAGATACGCCAATGCAACTGTCTATAATCATTATACTCTCCACTTCCTTCTTGTTTTGGATCAAATACAATCATAGTGTCAAAGCGATACTGTAATCCATCTACACCAGTTCCCATAACCTTTGCTGTCGCAATTAAGTTAGCACTGTTCAAGTGGTCTATCTGCTTGTCACCAGTCCATAGTCCTAGAGAATTGCCTTTAAAGTGTTCATACATTGTCTTTGCTACTCTCTTACTTTCACAAACAACAACCACACCACCTGTCAGCCCCTCTTTTCGGTTAAATGACCTCTCTAACATTCCCCCTGCCATTTCCATTACAGGACTAATCTTAGTGTCATCTACAGTCAGTTTCCCATCTTCAATAACAACCTCTGCTTGCATAAGTAAGCGTTCTGTATGTTTGTTAGACATAGAGCCTTTACCCATGACATAATCGCCATTTACTCCTAAAACATTGAACTTTCTAAAACTTTTTAGCTTTTCTTTGTTCTTTTCAGGGATTGAAACACGTTTTAGGTAAAGCTCTTTCGGAAAGCCATTATTTAATACAGCTTGTTCTACGTTCTCGATCTCCTCACAACACATGAAATTGCCACGGTTATCTAGTTGAGCAATATAGCTCTCGTAGTCTGCAAAATCTTTCCACTTTGCTTTCGTTGCAGAATAAGAATCGTAGACTAGTGTTCCCCACTTAAAGAGCCATTCCTGCCTATTTGACGGCTCTTGTGTCTTAAAGAAGGTCTTTTCAAGGGGGTAAAAATTCTCCCCTTTACGCCTGATAGGCGTTGCAGATAAGCCAATAGTGTATTTTCTCTGGATATGGAGATAGTCCTTACAAGTCTGATTGCTACACATATCCTGCCATTCATCTATAACAAGTACATCAAAATCTAGTTCAGCCTTTAGTTGCTTCACATTTTCACGCAATTCTACATACCTTGTATTCTGCCTATAGAGCTTTTGCACCCCTATTTTTTTACGAAGCGTTTTAAGCTCCTTTTCAGCTTCTCTAAGAGCTTTTGTTTTTGCCCTTAACCATTTATCGGTTTTGACCGTAAAAGAGACAGGATAGCCTAAATTTAACTCCTGAGCGTCTTTCTCCCAACCATTGAGTATAGCAGTCTTGTTATTTAGAATTAAAACACGTTCAGCCTTCTTTTCCTGAATAATCGCCATTGTAGCAATAGTTTTGCCACGTCCGCCTAATGCTTCAAGGAAAATTCCATCTATTTCCCTTCTACTACGAACTAGAGCCGACTTCTGCCAAGGGCGCAATTCTAATAATTCTTCTCCTCTATAGATCAATTTTCTCAAGCCCTTTCCTGCTATTATCTTTATATTATACACCTCTATTTCTATTTTGTCAACCCTACGAATTTAGAAAAAAGCCTATGATTTCTCATAGACTTTTTGTTACATTAGTTCCCTTTTTTCTTTCGTAGAGCCATACCCAATCCTACGCCTGCGAGAGATACACCTGCAAGTACAAGAGCTGTGCTTGCTTCTGTTCCTGTGTGAGGGAGGCGTTCTCCATGTGGTGTTTGTGGGGTTGGCTGTTCAGGAGTGGTAGCCACTTTGTAAAAGTGAACTTCTGCTTCAACTGTTTTTGGAGCTTCTGGGGCTTGTGGTACATCAACATTTACTTTTTTCACTGTGTAAGGAGGAGCTACTACATCTTTTGGAGCTTCTGGAAGTTCTACCGTTTCTTTTCTTACAGATAAAAGAGGTTTTTGTGGAGCTTGTGCGACTTGTGAAGCAGAACCAAAGATACCTCCTACAATTGAAGTGTTATTGCCTACGACTGAGTGAACAAAGGAGAACTTTTGTTTCTTAGCTTCTTCAAAGGTCCAACGCACACCGTTGCTATCTAAAATACCAGAAGAACCTTGGGAAACGTCTCCTGCTCCTGCGGAATATGAATTTCCTTTTGCAGTTACATTCTTTCCAGTTTCGACTTTTGAACCATCTAAACCAACTACTACAACCGTTTGTGTGTTGTCAATATCATTAAATGTAACAACTGATACTCCATTACTTGTTGCCACTTCCGCTTTGTAGGAATATACATAGTTCAAAATACGTCCCGAAATACCTGCGCCACTACCGTTACTTCCTGCTTCTCCACCACCAGCAGACGAAGCACTACCATTATAAAGGGCAAATACGGACCAAGCAATACCTCCATTATTATCTCCCCATACAGCCACATAAGTTCCAGTATTGTAAGGAGAATTAATTTCTGAGAAAGTAATATCTACATCACCATTGGTAGTGTTCTTAACATGAATTGTACCTTTCCCATTAATTTTAAAGATATTGTCAAAATTTGCGTCAGTATTTTGATTTAGAGCAAGAGACTGCGTAGCGTAAGTCCCTGCTAAACGCAATGTATGATCTCCTTCATCAATCACGTTTTCGTTACCTGTCATTTTTTCTGCACCATCACTTCCTGACAAAGTAACTCCGTTTTGCCATTTTAAGCCTGTGTTTGATGAGATCCCTTTTTTGTATTTAGCGTCAGCAGTTAAAAATTCATTGATTTTTTTATTGGCTTCTGAGGCAGACTGATCCATGTTTGCTGTTGCGTTTTTAACTGCTTCATTGTACAACTTGATATTTTCTTTTACTGCTTTTCGTAAAGCGTCACCTTTCAAATTAGAAACATCTTTGTACTGAGGTTTGTTGTTTACAGTATTTTCTACAATAGCAAGGGAATTTTTCTTGGCAAGAGCAATTTGTTCATCAACTGCCTTAGTTGATTTTTGAATTTCCGCTTTTCCTTTAGATACAGCAAGATCACGTTCGGCAGTGCTGTCGCTGTACGCTTTTTTATCTGCATTATAGGTATCAATAGCTTGCTTCAAGCCTGCTTTGGATTGGTCTTGAACCTTAACGCCTTCTTTCACCGCCTTCTCATACAAAGACAGATTTTCAGCGTTTGCTTTCAACAGCTCTTCGCCTTCCAGACCTTTAACCTCTTTATATTTAGGGCTAGTGGTAGAAGATACTTCTTTAACATTAATACCAACGTTTTTGGCTTCACTTACAACTTCATCAAGTCCTTTTGCAGATTTTTGAAGATCTTCTTGTCCTTTAGCAACTGTATCTTTGTATTCTTTAAGACTATCATTGTAGGCTTTTTGATTGGTGTTTTGCTTTTCTATTGCGCCTTTTAATACTTTATCCTGCTTGGCTAGATCCGTTAAAATTTCTGAACCTTTTTGACGTGCATTTTCATTGTTGATAGTGACTTCTTTTGTTTCACCTTCTTTAACAACCACACCCGTCTTTTTTGCTGTTTCCACATGAGATTTAACCGTATCTTGTGCTTTGTCAACTGTTTTTACGACTTGATCTTGTGTTGCGTTCTCTGGAATATTTGTTGAAATTTCCGCTTCATTTGCTGTCGGTTGGTTGCTTACCTCTGTTTTTGGAACATTGTCTGTTTGCACTTCGTCAGCAGAAACTACATTCCCCCCTACAATAGTTGCTATCCCAACTGCTGTAATCAAAGCAACTTTTTTTGCAGTAGAACCTACTGGTGTTCCAATGATAGTAGTCACATTTTTTGCCTTTCGGAAACCAAAAGATTTTTTATTTTTAAAAGCCATTTGTTCTTTCTCCTATAATTCTCTTATTTATTTACTAACTCTTTCAAAGCCGTTCCTGCTTTAAATACAGGTGCTTTACTAGCCTTGATCTTGATAGCCTCACCCGTCTGTGGGTTTCGTCCTTTACGTTCAGCACGTTCTCGCACTTCAAAATTTCCAAAACCAAGAAACTGGATTTTTTCTCCCTCAGATAGATACTCTGCGATTTTGTCAAAGACATATCCAACAGCCTCTCTCGATCTATCTTTAGTAAAATTCAAATCCGTTGCCATAGACATATAAATATCTCGTTTTGTTTTCATTTTTTCACCTCCCTGTTGAAAGTTATACGTCTATTATATCACTTTCCTACTTGTTTTAAAAGCACCTCTGCCTCTTTTTGTGGCTTTTTTATATGTTATATTTACGGTGTTTTTCTCTTCTAGTTTCCTTATATATCAGGAATATAAAAAAGACAAGGTGTTTAAACCTTATCTTTTTAAGTGACTTAGTTTTCCTTACGTTTCAACCCAGCTAGTCCTAGAGTTGTAATAGCAAGTACGCCAGCCATTGCAAGCGTTCCTTTTGTCTGCTCTCCTGTTTGAGGAAGAACTGAACCTTTTGCACCATAAACAACTTTATTACGTTGCGCTACTGATTTAGAAGGAGTTTCTGCAACTTTGTAAGCAACAATTTTACCCTTCGTGTCTGTTACAGCTACAGGGGTTAAACCTTTAGAAACAATCTCATTATACTCACGTTTTAATTTTTCTTGCAATTCTGCTTCTTGTTTAGCTTTTATATACTTGCTGTATTCTTCATTTACGGCTGTATATTTCTTTTGAGCCTCTTCTTGTTGTTTTTTTGCAGAATTTAGCTTTTCAACTGCTTCATCATAATTTGTTTGCGCCACATTAAGTTTCTGTTGGGTTTCTGTCAAATGATTTTTAGCAACTGCAAGGATTTTTGGAGCATTTTGTAGATCCGATACATATTGTTGCGCTTTCGCAAGTCCTGTTTTAGCTTCATTTAGAGCTTTTTCAGCTTCTTTAATAAGACTTAGAGTATTCCCCTTAACTTCCTCCAAACGTCTCAATTCAGCTTCTTGTTTTTCCAAATTAGATTTGGCGTTAGCCAATTCATCATTTTGTTTAGCAAGTTCTGATTGAGCCAATTTCAATGTTTTAACTTTTTCTTCATTGTCTTTTGTAAGATCAGCTACACGATCATTAGCAACTTTCAAGTCTGTTTTATCTTTTTCAAGATTACTCTTGGCTGTGCTGTATTCAGCATCGAGTGTAGCTAGTTTTTGAGAAATAGTTGCTTCATCTTTAGCCTGTTTGGCATTAAAGGTATCAAGTGCCTCTTTTGCTTTTGCGTAAACGGGATTTTTAGGGTGAGTAGTTTCGTTCCATACATAAACAAAAGTCGTTTTCGGAAGAAACTTAACACGTTTCCCATTATAGTAAAACTCAGAATGGTCTGGATCAGAATCTTTATTTTCTGCTTTAGCTAAGTGCCATGTGCTAGTATAACTACCCTCGACAGTTGGATAAACAGGGTGATTTGGATCATCAGTAACGAACTGTAATGTTCCATAATTTCCATATTGCGATTTTTCATCAAAAGAACTACCAACCGCCATTCCTGTTCCTGACGCACTTAAAAGAGGAATCCTGTGTCCATAATTCATGATATTTGCTTCGTTTGGGCTACTTGTTCCATAAGAAGAAGCATTACTGTAGTCATTGAAATAACGTAGAATAAGATTATAAGCTAGTTCTTTTTCACTTTCGATAGCTTTCTCTGGCAACGTTCCTGCCGAGGCATTTTCCGTACTTCCTCGTAAGCCAAAATCCGCTTTGTTTAATTTAGTATCGTGACTTAATTCATCTTTTGCGATCATTTCATCAGAACGGGCTTTAGCATATTTCAAGGCTTTTTCTGTCACTTCTGGTACAGGAATATCAATTCCATTGATTTTACGCAATTCAATCAAGTATTTACGAACTTCTTCCGATACTTTCTTATAGTCAACAACGTGAGGAGTTTTATAATCTTCTTCTGAGTTCATGACGATTGTTTCTGTCTTTTCGCCATCAAAATCAACATCTTCGTTTGCTACTGTATAATAAGTTTTTCCGTCCCTACCTGTAAAAGTTTTTTCTTCTTTAGGGCTTGTCTTGCTCTCATACTCAGGAACTTCTTTTCGTTCAAGTTCATGTGTGATGATTTCTGTTAAGTATTCATCACCTGCGTTTTTTAAATCATTTTCAAGATCAGCACGTGTTTTGTCACCATTTGCCACAAGATCCTTTTGCTCTTTTTCTGCTTTAGCAACTTCGCTTGCTAGAGCGTCCGCCTTTTTCTGATCTGACTGGACCTTTTCTTCAAGCGCTCCTGCGTCTTGTTGTGCTTTTAATAATGTTTTAGAATCAAAAGCACTCTCCGCTTCTTTGACTTTATTTTTAGCATTTTCTACATCTGCTTGTTCTTTCTCTACTTGTTTTGTAGCGTCAGCAACCTTCGTTTGTTGCGCATTTACCGCTTCCTGTGCCTTCTGATCTACTTGTTTGGCATTTTCTAAAGTATTTTCAGCTTCATTTACCGTAGCTTGCTTTTTCTCTACATCTGCTTGCGCATTTTTAATTTCACTAGGTGTTGCTTTGTCTGCAATTTCCTGAGCTTTTTTGACTTCACTTTCAGCATTATTTTTTTCTTCTAATGCTGTTGCTTGTTCTTGCTTTGCTTTATCTACTGCTTTTTGATGAGATTTAACTTCACCATCAACTTTATCAAGCTCATTTTTAGCTTTTTTCACATCTTCTTCGCTTGGAGTTTTAACCACCTCTCCAACCGCTTTCCGAGTGGTCTCAGGCTGTTTAGAATCTGGTTTCGTCACTACGTCTGCTTTAGCTTGATTACCAAGTCCTACAACAACCGCAACCGTTCCCAATCCAATAAGCATTTGTTTCTTTTTCATAAAAAATACCTTTCTTAATTAAAAAAATCTTATTTATTAATTATAGCACATTAAACCGTATATTTGTTAATATATCCTGTAACCACACGGGGTTTTGTTTTGTAATAAAAAATACGGTAGGGAGAACCGCAACGAACATACCTACCGTATTCAAAAGAAATTAAGTTTTTCTCCACAATGGAGAGCCTATCTCATGAGTTTCGGTGAAACACGCAACGATCTCACCAAAACCTTTAATTATTATAACACGCATTAACTATAATTACAACCCACCAAACAAAAAAAGGTAAACATTTCTGTCTACCTTTTTCAATGATTAGTCAAACTTCATGATTAAGGAGGCTAGTTGAAGTCAATCTTACGCTTTCTTGCGTGGACGTTTAAGTAGTCCGAACCCTGTCGTAAGCATTGTAATTCCAGCAACTGCCATAGGGATACTTTCTTCTACCCCTGTGTGTGGGAGACGTGTCAATTTTCCATCTTTCCCTTTGATAGTTACCGTGCCATCTTTTTCAACTTTACCGCCAAGTTCTTCTGGTGCTACTTTTCGTTCTTGACCTGTTGTAGCGTCCTTTATGATAACTTTGCCATTTTCTGTACCTGTTACTGTACCTTTGTTGGTTTCAATAGGTTTTGTATTTGGGAGCGTTGGATCAACAATCGGAAGGTTTGTGTTGTCTTTCTTGTCCTCCCCAAGATTTTTTCCTTCATCTTTTTTATCTTCTGTAGAAGGTTTTGTTTCTTCTTTACCTGTTTCAGGTTTTACGTCAGAAGGCTTAGTTTCTTCTGTAGAAGGTTTTGTTTCTTCTTTTGAAGGCTTAGTTTCTTCTGTAGAAGGAACTGTTGGAACTTCTGGTACAGTCGGTGTAGTGTTCTCGTCCTTAGACGGAACTGGTACAACAGGTGTTTCTGTTTCTTTTTTCCCTGTATCTACCGTGTCGGTATTTGGAACTGTAGCCTCAGACGGTTTAGTTGTAGTTACAACTGCGTCAGGGCTAACCGTTGCGTCTTCCGCAAAAGTTGAGGAAGCATTTACGATTGAGAATAACGCTACTGCACAAGCAAGCGTTACAAAAGTTTTCTTTGTCGACATAAGAAAATCTCCTTTTTCTTTTATTTTTTTAAATAATCACGAATAATAAAGTCCAAGGTTTTTGTGTTGGTTTTGATCCCTTGTTCCTCTTTTACACGGTTAAATTCTTCCACTAAGTCTCGTGGTACTTTCCAACCATATACAATAAGGTCTTTACTCACCAATAATCTCCCCCTTCCTTTCTTAAACGTAACTTAATTATAGCACAACAATTTCTTTTTTACTAGGTTTTTTACTAGTTTTTCAAACAAAAAGAGAGGGGTTTCACCTCTCCTTTCAATTATAATTTTTATCCTGCAAGACTAGGGAGAACAAGCCAACCAATAACGCCTGCTAAGACTGCTACGCCAAATGCAGGAATAGCTTTTTTCCAATCGTGTTTTCTTGCCCAGTTAAATCCAAGAACTACAGTAATAAGAATTAAAGCAAATAAAACGTACTGTGTCATACCAACCATGTCTTTTTGAGACTCTTTCCCTGCTTCAATAATTTGTGTCTTGTTTTTAATATTGTTGAGTTGATTTTTCAAACTAGGATCAAAAGATCCATCTGCTAAAAGTTGAATTTTTGTAAACATTGGTTAAATACCTTTCTTTTTCTTCGTTATATATTGATTATATCACACCATCAAAGCCTTGTGTTCATTTTCTTTTTTTCCTTTTTGGAAATCTTACAGGCTTCTTAACTGGTGTCATTCCTTCTTTCCGAGTAATGACTGGAACTGTTGGGGAATCTACGTCCCTTACTAGTGGAGTAGTTGGAGGAAGCTCTTGACTAATAATAGTTGGCTTCACTTTCCCATCACGTTTTGGAAGCAATGGTTTGTTTCCACTTGTAGGAATTTTGACCCCACTAGTTGTTGGATTTGGTTTATTCCATTTGCGTTTTTCAGCGTAAGATTTAAGTTTATCTCTATTTTGACTAATAGACTTACCGAGAGGACTTTGAGGGTTAAATGGGTTTCCAACTCTTTGTCCTAAATGTGTCAATCCATCAAATGCCTTATTGCTTTGATTAGCAAGCCCCTGCATACCAATAGCAGACATGGAAGCTGTCGTTGCTATTCTAGTCATTTGAAGTCCTGCTCCTGCCACTTTTCCTGCGCCAAACATAACTTTACCTAATTTTGTTTGAGGTCTATTAGGTGCTGGAACATTGCTAGGAGTTAAAGGTTTATTACTTCTAGTAAGAGGTGTTTTTGGAGTGACTTTAGGATTGGTTGGTTTACCGTCTACATCAAGAGGCTTCCCATCTTTTCCAACCTTTTCACCTTCAAGAGATTTACGCAATGGGTTACGTTTTTTCTCCTCTTCCGTAAGTTCTCTGCGCTTACCTTTATCACCTACTGGTGCATTTGGATCGTCTGGACCATCTGGGTTATCAGGATTGTTTGGATCGTAAGGGTTATATGGATTGTTTGGATCTTCTTCATCACCTGTAGTAGGCTTATCACCAAGCAAGTCATTATCATTTGTAAAGCTGTTTTTAACCCCACCAAGTCTTTGTTGAAGGTCTTTTTTAGCTCCTAAGATACCACCTGTAGCAAGTCCTACTAGTCCGCTTGCTCCAAATCCGCCTGAATTTTGATAGATAAGGCTGTCTAAGCCATAGCGTCCAAATAACCAGCCTTTGATCGCTAGACGTATGACATCAAGCATATAGATTAAACCAACAATTAGGGAAATTTTCTTATCAGCCACTTGTACGAATGGGTATGTTAAAATCCATGCTACACAAAGAATACCAAAACCGACACCAAAACTACCTACAGCACCGATTGGTGAATCATTCAACGCTTTAGAGGTTGCAGTAATCAAACTTACTCCCCATTGGAATGTTGAAGGAATAAAGCTCGCAATCATTCCCCAGAACCATGTAAGCATTGAGTAGTAGACTGCATTGGACCAAGATCCCTTGATCCCTGCAAACATAGCCTTCCAACGACCAACAATGTAGTCAGAAATACTAATTGTAGCGATAGTTTTGACATACGCAAGCAAGATCATTGCATAAGCCATAGTAATAAAGAAACCACTAATTTTAACTGAGGCAATATCATCTGATTTTTGAGGAGTGATAAAGCGATTATAGATAAATGGTGTTTTAGAACTTGATTTTCCTTTACCTGAATCTGAGTGGTTCAAGTTACTTGCAAAGTAACGCAACTCTGTCTCTTTAAGCTGTGATTGAAGAAGGAATACTACAGATTGGTTTGAAAGTTGCAGGTCAGCAACGTCCATATCTGATTTTGTACCCATGTATTTATTAATCAAGGCAATATTATAAGCATTTACATATTTCCAGAAGAAATATTGTTTGCTTTCATCAGCCATGTAACCTTTACCATCTTCACTTAAAGCAGGCATTGTTACAGTTTCAGGGGCTTTATCCGTATCTTCAAGGTTTGAACCTTGTGGTTTTCTTAGGTTCGCAATTTGGGTAGATTTCCCTGCTCCGTACATATAAGTTGAAGGATGCTCTGTAATTGCATTGTTATTTGTGTTAGCTCCGTAGAGGTAGGTCCACGGTTGAGATAATGAAACAGGCGTTGCTTCCCAATATACTCCGTAGAAGCCGATTGAGAACTGTTTCTTATAGTTTGGATCGTTCTTGTCTGACGTTCCTGCTAAGAAAGCATACTCCGTAGACTTACTTTCATCACTAGCACTTTCGCTTTCATCTTCTTGACGTTTAATACTTGCGTCATTTTGTGTGAAGATATATGGATAACCCACAAATTGATAACCTACTGGCACAAAGTCAGCAGATTGTTGAGAACCGCCACTTACTTTAAGCATTGGCGCACCATAAATCATAAACTTAGTTTTTTCTTTATGGTCTCCTTCGACTGTGTAGTTCATGTAACCATTTTTTACAAAGGTTGCAGGAAGATCGTTTGAAGCAACTGAGTTTCCTGTTCTGTGGACGTTTGCCATCTTACTAGCTTGTGCAATACCACTTAGATAAGTATTTACGTCAAACGTTGCTCCCTGTGTATTGTGTTGGCTCAAATCAGCAGACAATTCAGAACCTAGTTTAGCTTCAATACGTTGATTGAGGTCCTTTATCTGCTTAGTTGTCATTGCCCAACTTTCAATATCAATATCATCTGCATTAATCAGTTCATGATATTTAGGAGAACCGTCTTTTCCTGCAAAATTGTAGGCTTCTCGCAAGTCAAAGTTAAAGGCTACCCCATATTTGAGCATGTCAATTTGATTATCACTAACCTCTTCCTGTGACTTATACCCTGCTTCTCCTACCGCTGGTATCCCTGAAATGATCCCTGCTAGTATAATCATCACAAATGGAGCGGAAATTCTAAAGAACCATTTACTTAGTGTTTGTCCATATTTGCGTTTACGGAACACTAGACGATAAACAAGTGATACTAGACCAAGCAACAACCAAGTAAAGAATATCCAATTTCGATAAGTTTGAATGATCTCCGATAAACCAGAAATTATATCATTGGTGAAGAAATAATCTTTTACATTGACTGCTAAGTTCACCAACCAATTTTCTGAACTTGCACCATTTTTAGTTTTGTAGAAGATCATTCCAATTGGATCACCGAAAATATTTACCATTGCTGTAACCAACCCTAAGAAAGCATTTGCTACTGAGTTGAATACATCAATGATCTGTGCCATAAGCCATAATAATGGAGAAATAAGTGTCAGAATGATATTTCCTACAAATCCCATCCACCCATTGTTATTACTCCAAATTTCACTAATAACAGAACCAAAGTCGTTACTTGTAGTAGAGTTGGTATCAGTTGCGGTTGCACTAACTGAGATAAAGCCCCAGCCTCCATACACTTTCAACATATTAGCAAGTGTCTTACCTTCTGGTTGAGGACTTCCTGCCATGTTTATCGAGTTTGGAATATAAGCACCTTTTGTTTCTCCATTGCCTGCATAGGCTTTTACACCTTCGTTAGACTTGTAGGTGTCACCATCAGTTAGTACATTACTTGCAGGAGCAGGATAATACTTAATTTCCCCATAAGATACATCAATATCCTTGATAGCGTCGTCACCAGATCCACCTTTTGTATACATGATATACGCTAAAAGTGTATTTGTTGAAGGTCTATCTCCTACGTTTGGATATTGTGAGGCAAATTGATCCGCTTGTGCTTTTTGATTGGCTTGCTGTTCTTTTTTCCTATCCGCTTGATTTTGCGGTTGTGCTTGCTTCTTTTTAACAACCTTTGAACGTACTGAGTAACTGTTGCTTTTATCGAAAAATACTCCTGCTGTATTTTTCTTTGTTTTTATGTTTGCCACTGGAACAAACACATACATACTTCCGCCTTGTGCTTGTTTAAAAGCGTCTACATCACCACCAAAATCTTCTGGTTGCCAAGATCGTCCTGTTGCTAAATTGTGAGAATCAACCCTGACTGGTCTATAAGCAAGTAAATCCTTACCTTCTTTATCCTTATACCAATAGCCATCTTCTGCTTTATAGAAGGTCTGCATATAGGCTTCATCTTGTGCTACCACTGCGTTACTGCTTTTACTACTACCAACCTTGTTAGCGGTAAAGCAACTCATAGACGTGCCGTTTTTTCCACCTTCGTCACCTATAGAAGCAGAATTGTAAGATTGGTTCAATGAATTAATTCCAACAAGCACAGGCGAACCGTCTGCTATATTAAAATACGGTTGAAATTGTACCCTTTGTTCACTAGTTACATTTAAAATCTGATACATAGAACTTGCAACTGCCCCTCGCATTTGCTTGGGGTTTGCACTCATTTCAACCTCTTTAACTTTTTCAGCAGACTGGACTTTAGCCTTATTATTATCCGCATAAGCAACCGTAGGAGTTGACACTATTGTAGTTGCTCCTGTTGAAATTAGCACACCAGATAGCAAAAGAATCTTCCCTAGTGTTTTTCTAAACTTCCTCATAGAATATCTCTATGTCCTCCATTCTGTTATATTTCAAGGCTAGACGTGCTTCTTTCTGTTCTTTTTTATTTTCCACAACTTCCCCTGTATCTGGTTCAAGTAACCGTGGATAAATTCGTATAGTCTTAGCTTCTTTAAATTTATCTCGGTTTAATTTTAAATCCCCAATTACAAAATTGAGGTAGTTGTTAAAGACTTTTTGAACTTGTCTCGCCCCGCCCTTAGAGCTATTGTGCATGTCTGCAATGTAAGAGGATAGAGTAACTGCAAGGGGGTAGAACTCCCTCACTTCTCCATCATCTAGCCCACGAATAAGCGTATGCTTATACTTTATTTTACCATCAATTAGTATTTCTATGTTTTCTTGTTCTTTTGCTTCTTTAATATATTGAGCTAAAAAGATTTCGGTCAATTCTATTGCGTCCGCTTCCGTAAGTGAAGTGAAAGGCAGTATAGCGTCCAAACGTCCGAAAAATTCCCTCGCAAAGTTATATTTTACGTGTAAATGACTTTCTAATTCATTGACTACAGAAAACACGATCCGCCTAATTTCATTCTTTGGAGTGTTTCTGGTAATTGTATTATCGGAAAACTTATCATTCCCCTCAAAGATCTCATACCCTGCATTTGAAGTGAATATTACAATAGCTTTTGCAAGGGAGGTTTTCCTATCCGCTCCACCGAATCTAGGAGCGTACTTTAAAATCCCCTCACCAGTTAAATCAAGAAATATATCACGTAAAGAACTGATGATCTTATTTTCTTTAGAAGGAATAGCTTTTTCTACTTCGTCAATAACAAGGATCGCAAATTCGCTATCACCTACTTGTTCTCCTGCCTCTTTAAGAAATTTTTCAACTCCCCCTTCAATATAGGCATAGTTAGAACAGTTTAACAAAACCATTTTACCAAGCCCACCAAAAATATATTCATTGAGAATTTTTGCTGTTTCTGTTTTACCTACGCCAGTTGGTCCAAGTTCTAACAATGACAAAAACGGGCTATTATCACTCTTGGATAGATTTCCATACCTAGCAACCAACGCACGTTCTAACAGATATTTAGAAGCATACTGCCCCTTGATTTTCTTTTTTATTGCTTTTATTGCACCCTTAATATCTGGAACTACTTCCGCTGTAATATTTTTTGCAGACCTAAACACATCAATTATCATCTGGTAGTCAGGAGTTTTTCCTACGTTAAAAGAATGAGCGTCCAAACTTTGTAGAAATTGTTTCGTTTTCCGTGGTTCCGCACTCATAAGGTCCTCACGGGCGTTTACACGAATAATATAGCGAATCAATTCTCTGGATAGAGTAGAGTTGGTTATTCCTCTTAATTTAGTAAGATATTCCCAATGAGCAACCGCAATTTCTTCTACTTCTTTTTTTGAAAAGTCCTGTAAAATCGTTACCTCCGAGAAACGTTCTTTGAATGGTTGATTAGTCTCAATATAATAGCGGTATTCTTCAAGTGTTGTAGCACCAATTAGAATTAGAGAACCCACCTCTGGTTTGATATGACGTTTTAGAACGTCTGCACCATTACTTTCTCCATTTTCTTTTTGGACTGCTTTAGTAAGAGTGTGAACCTCGTCAATAAATAGAACAAATTTTATATTTTCATCTTTTAGGAACTCTCTTGCTTTCTTTTCCAATTCTAGGATTTTAGGAATCATTTCCGATAGTGTTGCTGTGAACTTACTATCTCCTTCATCTAACAAAGCCAATAATGACAATTCCACACAAACAAGATTATAGCCCATCTTGTTTGTCATTTCCCCTGAATTGATCCTTCTTGTCGCTTCTCTAACAATTGTTGTCTTACCAGTTCCAGCATTTCCAAGAATGATCCTTGTTGGTTCAAGAATATTTGCTATGGTGTCGTTGATAGCATTTAATTCTTTCTCTCTCCCCCTGAAATTTCCGTCATAGGGGGGGAGAACAATTAAACTATCTTTGTATTCGTTGTTAAATTCATCTAACAGCTTTTTAAATTGTTCATTTTTAAAAAGACTACTTTCCGTTCCTGAACCTTTTTCAAGTTTCTCTTTGTATTCTTTTACTTTAAAGTTCCAAGTAATAACCTTGTTGTCATAATCGAATACCAGATCCTTTTGTGTTTCATGAGTGACCTGTACCGCCTTAGAAAACTTTTTTTCTGCTTCTTTAGTTTTTCCCGTTGAGGTTTTAAGGCGTTTTTTCTTTTTTCCTACTGTAACCAACGATAATTCTCCTTTCTACTTTAATTCAAAGTATACATTTTTGTAGTGTAGTCACTGAAAGTATTCTCGTCATAAGTAAACCGTTTCTTAATTTCAGTTAAGTTTTGGTTTGCTTTTTCAAGATTTTCCTGTGCGCTTTCTATACTATCATTGATACTATTTTGTTGCTTGATAGCAACTTCATCTTCTGGATTTCGGTCTAAGGTTTCTCTAACTTCTTTCAATTTATCGTTTAGAGCCTGAATCTCATCAGTATAGTTATTTACCTTTTCTCTTGCTACAGATACCGCCAGATCACGATATGCAAGCATATAAAACTTCTTGAAGTCAAATGTTACTGTGTCACCCTTCTTAGTCAAAAGGCTATCAACATTTAACGTAGTAATCTTGTACTTACTATCACCTGTAATTGCAGATTTCATAGTCATATTCAACGCTATCGTATCTGTTTCCTTAACTGTCTGAGTTTGAGCTGTATTCACATTTCTTAGCAAATCACTTGTAATATCTGAGGCAATCTTACTATTTGTTCCTGTTCCAATAGTTAATTGGTCTCCGTTAGAACGAATATCTCCCCCACTCGTTGTAGTGTTATAAATAGCTACTGTGTAGGTCTGATCTTTAGGATAAGGAATAATGATGAAGAAATCACCATCTGTATTCATTCTTCCGAAATAAGCAGGTATACTACGTCCTCCAATATCAGACGTTGTGACTACCCAATAATCACTAGCCTTTGTTGGCAACTTACTATTACCCTCCTGTACTTCAAGTGTAGCAATTAACACATCTTTTTTCTTATCCGTATAATAGTTCTTTACTGTAATATTTGCACCAGAACGCACAAACTGTAGATTTTCTCCTATTGGCGTTTGAGAATTTCCTATTGCTTTTCTGTCCTGAATGATATTATAAGCAATGAATATTGTTGTAAATACCATCATTATAAAAGCAAATCCACCCTTTATAGCTTTGCCAAAATGAGGAGAAAGACGTTTTAAATTTTCATTTAGCATATTGGCTTAACTCCTATTAAGTAAAATGATCTTGTTGCAGGGCGATTGAATAGCGCACGTCCCACGCCTCCTTCATATTCTATATCAACTTTAGTGGTAGTTGGAAGTTCTGCTCTCACTAACTGTTCGTAATTTCCTGCATTATTCATACGTCCTACGAACGACCAGTCAACTCCTGTATTAAATTCCTCATACAATCGTTTAGTTAGTGTGAAAACGTTAGATGAACCTAAAGAGTTCTTCGTACTTGCTTTTAGAGAATCCGTCACATCATAACTGAGTAGCACCCTTACTTTTTTATCGTAGGTTCGTTCAAATTGCTCTGAAAGATAATCGTAGGTGCGAATATCTAACACTTCTGCCCCATGAATGATTATCAGATCCCCTGCGTCCAAAAATTCAGTTACAAAATCAACTAGATTAATTACCTGAATATTCTGTTGTAAGGTGTCTAATTTATCTAAACGAATATAATAGTTCACTTTACTTTCGTCCAATTCAAGCGTTGTTTTTGAACCAATAAGAGATCTATTATTTGTCAAGAAACTTTCCAAACGCCTTTTAATTCTAGCAACTTCTTTAGCTTCATCAATTTTTCTATCTCTTCGCAAAATTGCTTCTTTTGAATCAAAACGTGTTATTGCACGGTCAAAAGCAGGATATTTACTAGCAGGTTGTTGAAGATAATTTCTCCGACCTATCATTACATCATTATCTTTGTTCCAAAGTGCTTCATTCTCCATCATTTCGTCAAAAATTTCATCAACCATACCTGTATCTTCACCTTGGTAGTATATCAAGGTCTGAACGATTGTATTAAATTTTTTCTTAGAACGTCCGTAGGCAGGAATTTCTTCTTCTTTTTCTTCCGTTCTATTTTTGGCGAAAGGTTGTAAAGGGTTTACACTAATAATAGAACCATCAATAATTTGTGTTTCTTCCTTAATTGCATTTTGAAACTGCTTCGTATCACGATAATGAGGTGTTTCCAATCTGAAATAATCAAAATCATTTAATACAAGATGGACCACTTTTTTCCCTTCCATAAGGAATTGGTTTGCCACTTGTTGACTAGTTGCACTAGCAAGAGATTGTGGTTTTTTGATTGTTTCTGCTTCATCTAAATATACATCATTAAAAACATAATCAAAACGTGAAAACCCTCTAGGGATAGCTACAATACCCAATCTATTCAGGTAGTTTTTTGCGTCTATCAAAACTTTTGGAAATTTAGAATTTCCATCTTCACCAATTTGCGAGGGAGCTAAAAAGTCATATCCAAATTCTTCTCCTAATTCATCTTGCAAAGTGGTCCTTTGAAAGAAGCATAATTTCGCATAGTTTTCTAGCGTAGTTGTATTCACTTTTTCACTTACAAGCAACGGATTGAATAACGCTCCACGTTTATACCTGTTAGTTCCAACCGTATCTACCAATTCAAAATACTGAATAGGGTTGTATTTTTTACTGATATAGTTATCAACCCCTGCCCAACGATTGAGAATGACTTCAACTTGACGATCCAGTTTTTCTCTGGAAAGAGCTGTGATGATTATTTCCCACACATATAGACCACCTGACATCTTATCATCTGACTGTTCAGCAAGATACATAGCGCTATGATGGTTTGTTGCCCATTTAATATCTCCTGCCAAACCACCGTCAGGAAGGTCCTGATCGTTTACTTTAACAAGACTAGACAACCCCTTCATTTGTCTACGATATTCTTCTGGGTTCAACAATTGGAGTTTATTCCATGTGTTTACCGTACAACCTGAAATGACAGGAAAGCCTTTCAGGTTAATAATATCTTCTGCTTGCATTTGCAATCCACGACCATAGGGAGCAAAAATATACAGATACTTTCGGAAACGCCCATTAATTAGATAGTCTAGGGCGTATTCTTTTTCAACTGATCTCATAATCTATCTAATAACCTTTCTAAGCCTTTTTGTGAAATTGGCATATAACTTGCAACTACCCCTTTTTCAGAAGCATATCTCAAAAATTGTCTGCCTTTTTCTAGCTCCTCTTCTTTATTTGCTACAAAAAAGACAACTTCTTTTTGTGTCAACTCGTTTTTTAAAACATCAACTACTCGTCTATTTTTAATTTGAGCCAACTTCTTTTGTAATTTTGTAGCATTTGGATCTTGTCTTATTTCTTTGTAGTGCTGTTTTAGATTAGTAAACTCAACACGTTCAATTTGACTTGATTGGATCATTGTAACATCACCGAGGTTTGGGAGTAAGTTTTCCAAGTCTGTGTAAATAGAAACTAAATCTCTGGCAAGCATTGACTTATTTACAACCCCTTCTACCACATATACTTCTCCAAATCGTTTACCTTCTTCAAAAATGATTTTGTTACCTTTAACTTGCGCTTTAAAACGTAAATTATTAAGAGTTGGCTTCGTTTTCACTAGATAAAAGAAAGTACGAATACTGTCCATTAATAAAGTTGTATCGCTAGAAGGCTTGATATTTAGCCACGCCAACCAAAGCAATGTTACACTTACAAAAAATGCAGAAGCAATTCCTGTGAATACCGATACTGTAGAGGTCCATTGAAAGGCTAAAGTCGCTAAAAATATTGTGCCAAAGACTAGCATTAAAGAAAATCCTGCCCACAAAATCTTAATAGGCTTACCATTCGTTAGATTTTTAAAGATATCAAAGTAGAAATAGGAGTTTACAAGTCCATGTTTTAAACTTTCACCAGTCCAATCTCCTTTTGGTATTTCTACTACATCAAATCCCCCATCTTGTGTCTGTTGATACTCTTGTACCTCTTCTGCCATTATTCACCCCCCTTTCCTCGCTTCATAGCTTGAAATTTTTTCCATTCTTCAAATTCCTCTAGCTCTGACATTTTTGAAGTTTGAGGGAGTTCAATATTTTTGACTTCTTCTTTAATTTCCTTCTGAGGCTCTTGTTGATTGATGATTTTTTCTCGTTCATTATTAGCAACTGAAACTGTCCTTCCGATCACTTCGTCCAATACACTTTTTGTACCAATAACTGTAGCTCTCAATCCCCAAAGGATTGAGCCTTTTTCTAACGCTCCATTTGACACATCATTTTTTAATGTATCTTCGTCAAATGTATTTTCAATCTTTTTCCTAGCTTTTTTAAAAATACCCATTTATTAATCTCCTAGATAATCTGCAAGCGCCTTTTTCATATAAGAATCTGAGATACGCACATTTCGTTCTTTAAAAACAGATTTAATTGCATTTCTAACCGCTTTTGCGCACTTATTAGCTTCTTCATCTGAGGCTTGCTTTTGTCCTAGTCCAATACGAACCTTATCCTCTTGGATCAATTCTCTAACTTCATCTTTCCAACTATCAATATTTGTACCTTTGGCAGGGTTTTCTAAAATTTTAAAGACGTAGTATGTAGGAATGATAGAGCCATCTGGTGCAACGTTATCTTTTTTTACAACTGTAGCTTCTCCTTCTTTAGTGTTTTGGAGTTGTTCTAATTCCTCTTGGGAAAGTTGTTCTGTATTTGATTTAATAGTTGCTGTCTGCCCATTCAAACCTGATTGATCCACTTTCAAGAAATTATCAATTTTAACTCCCTGATCTAACTGTGTTGCTATATCGTTTGCTTGTGCTTCGTCCCCTACCATTACCATTTGTACTTTCATTTTAGGGTGAAAAACTTTCCAACGATCAGAAATTTCACGTTGGCTTACGTCCATTTTTTCTTTCAATCCATATTGTAAGGCTAGTTGTTGCTTCACAAGTGTTCTAATGCTATTTGTGCTATCTCCTTTTTCAAATAAAGTTTTTAACCCTGCATTACGATAGTTTGGAAAAGCAGTATTAATTTCTTCATCTGTGATTTTATCTCCATAGAGATCCCCAAACGTCTGATATAACAACGTTGTTTTTACTAAATTTGAACCATCTAGTGAATTTTTGTAGTATTCATACAACGTTTTCCCTTTGATATATCCACCTTTGTAAGTCACTACAGTTCCTCCAACCGTTGCTCCTGTTTGAACGTAATTTGATAAGGCAAATCCTAAAGTCATTGCAAAAATCCCTGTAATTCCAAACGCAAGAAACTTCCCGTGTTTTGTTCCTAAATCAAAAACGCTTTTTATACAAGAACGACACTTATACAAGTAACCGTGGTTTTCTTCAACACTTCTTATAGTTTTATTTTTAGTGTTTTCTACTTGTTTCTCCCCAATCGTTGCTAAATAATTTTCGATATATTTTCTCTTACTTTTCTTTTTTCCCATTTGATATTTTCCCTTTCTTAATAGTGTAAACGGTTTCTTTACCGCTTACTCGTATATAAATAATAAGCCCTAACTGAACCAATCTACTGAGGTAAATTCTCAATGTTGATTCTTTAATTTCGGTTATCTTCATCAGATCTTTTAAAGTCATTTCTTTATTCTTTTTTATTTCCGACAAAATCCACCTTTGGGCTGTTGTGATATTCGTATTTTTGTCCAAAGTAACCCCCTTATAATTGTTATTATTATTAATCAATTATATCATAATTATTTTCTTTTATTTACTTCTACCCTTATTATTTTGGAGGTTTTTTAATTTTAAAATAAACCAAAAAGCCACTCAAATCGAGTGACTTTTTTATTCATTCTTAGTTGTCGTATTTTGAATAATCTACTCCATCAATAACCCCTTGTACAATACGAATACCTCGCACTACATACTTACCAATAAAGCCATAAGCTATACCACCTAACCATAGAGCAATAGTACAGAATAGACACAAAAAAGTAAATTGAACCCAAAATATCGTGGTACGCCAAGTAAATAAAAACATAACTGCTCCAATGATTGTTCCAGTTCCAAAAATTCCAGTCAATATTTCTGAGGTTACAAAAGCAAAAAACCAATAAATCGGCAATGTGCCATAATACCAAGTTTTAGATAACAATTCTCTCATATCATTTACTCCAATCTTTCTTAATAGGTTTATTAGCCATAATGCTATTATGACTTGATTTCAAATAGTTGTCTCCTGATTTTTTTGCTCGTACAGCAAAAAAACCTGCGATAGTTGCATTTACAAATTTTTCTAATGACATAGCATTTCCTCTTTCTTTTTTAATCTCTCACTTTACTTCCTAACATTATTAAATCACATTAAAATTATTTTGTCAACCCTTTTTATTATTTTTTTGTGTTTTTTTCTCATTTTTTTACGTTTTTTTATTATTTAATTATCCAAAGAATGTTCTGAGCCTACAAAAAAGAGGGCGAACCCCTCTTTTATCCTACTGACTTAGCTTTATTTGTAACTTTATACCCTTCTGATGAAGGATTCCAAAATACATAGTTATTTGCTTTTTGGTTTTCTTTGGTAATGTATGAATAGCTCCATGAAAAACTTTCTCCATTTCCTTGACCTGAATAGTTAGTCACGTTTTGTTCTACCATTAAGATATCTCCATTGTCAAAAACATGACTAACAATAGCAACGTGGTTGGGTGTCATGGAAACGACATCACCGCTAGTAGGTGTTTTAGATGTACTCTTTCCAAAATGAGAAGCCCCTTGTCCTGCCATTTCAACTCCACTACCTGTCATGCCATGAGAAGCGCCCATAGGTTTCCCATCTTTCTCCCACAAAGCACCAAAACAAGCGCCTGCAAAAGTTGTACATTGATCGTTGATCCCATTTGAAATATAGGCAGACGCTCCTTCCCAACCATCAGGAGAGTGCCACTTCATGCCAATACTTGTAGGGTCTAAGGCGTACTGTTTCATTTCGTCAGGAAGTTCATCTTTTTTCCACCACATATTAGAAGTGTAACTTGTTGTCCCTCCTGCTTTTTGCCAGCCATCACCACCAGAACTTTTTTCGTCACCGCAAATTGCTGTTCCACGATTAGCTCCCATCTTAGCTCCAACTGCTTTATCTTTACTTTCAGCAACCGAACCTTTTTTAAATGGTGTTTTACCGTATTTAGAAATAGCTTTTTCGTCCAACCATTTTAGCTGTTCGCCATACTGGTCGTACATTTGATTTAATACTCTTTGGTAACTTGGATCTGTTGCCCAACCGCCTTCCGCAATAGCTTTAAAAACTGCTTTAGCGTCAGTATTATTGATTGCGCCATCATAGAGTGATTGCCGTGCCATAAATTCGGCTTTACCTACAATACCTGCGTCAAAACTCTTAAAGTAAGTATATGATCCACCCGTACCGTCTCCGACTGTCGTGCCTGCTCCTGTCAAAGAAACTGCGTCTTTCCCATAGAGCTTCATAGTTTCTGAGAAGTCCTCAATTCTTGATACTTTTACCCCACCCATATTGTGAGCTTGACCGAATGAAGGAACGCTCTCGTTAAAGCTCGTTTCAATCAATGTTTGAATGATTGAAGCAGAAGGCAAGAAGCCACCTACACGCCAACTTTCGATATACGCACTTTCGTGTTTTTTTGCAAAATCATTCAGCATAGTTGCCGTATCTTTGCTACCAGACGTTGAAGTACTGTTTTCAGTTGAACTATTTGTACCTTTTACTTTTTCCGAACTATCATTATAAGCGCATTTGGGTTTACATTTTGTTTCTATTTTTTCTACATCATCATCACTAAAATTGGTTGAACCTGAATACCGATATACATAAACCGTGTGGTGATCTTGTGCTTCATCACGATACTTAGAATAATTATCTTTAGCAATACCGTTGTGTCTGCCTGAACAATGAATGATGGTTTCATCATCATACATTATCATTGTATGTCCTAGATCTCCACCAGATTGTCCTTTTGTCCCCCAGATGATAATATCACCTTTTTTAGCTTCTTTTACATCTCCACGATCAGCCCACTTACCTTCATAGACTTTTTCAAATCCATTCTGTTGAAGCCATTCATGTTCTGTTTCTGTTGAAACTGGATAATCGCCTGCGGTTTTTCCTGCGCCACCTGCAACAAGAGCCATGTAAATTGAAGAAGAACAATCATATTGTAACGGTCCTTTTCGGCTTCCTACGTCCTGACTGTAAGTTACTTTTCCTTCCCTTTCTTCAAACCACTTGATAGCAACCTTTAAGTCAATTTTGCTTTCTTTCTTATTGCCATCTTCTGCGGAAATTTTCACTTTTTTATCCAAGGAAACGTTCGTGCCTCCCCATGAAGCAACCTTTTTTGGATCTCCTTTAATTTTATCTAACCCAAATACTTTATAGGCTTTTTCGGCAGCGTCTTTTCGTGCTTGTAAACTACCTGCTAAAGCCCCTGCCTCTGGACGCTCGTATATATTCGCCCAATCTTCTGCCGATTGAGAAGGACTTGTGTTTTTCTTGTTGACATAAGCCATTACAGACTGAGGTTCTGAATGAAGAACAAACTCCCCTTGGTTTTTAGCAGACCATTTACCGTCAAAACCACTCCAACTTGTATATTTGCTTGAAGGTGTAAATTGATAAAGCCCACCACCTCCACCTCCACTATATTCAGCTAGGTCAAGAGTAAATGTTGTATTTTCTGCGCCACCGATATTACCAATAATACCTGCAATTTCTACACCACTAAGCCCTTGATCCACCCAAAAATTTATTGTGTCTAGGGCGTTTTGATACGCCTTTGTTCCTTTCTTTGTCCATACGGTATCTTCAAGAGACCCTGCCGATACCTTATTTGAACTAGAACTATCTTTATTATCTCCCGAACCGTTGTTGGCTCGTCTATCTCCATTCACACCACAATCATCATCAGGGGAATAAGAGTAGTAAACATCAGCATAAGCCTTAATACCTTCACTAATAACTGGTATTGTGCCAGACGTATGAATAATGTTTACTACGAATAGAGACAAAACTAGAACAGACTTACTCTTGAATTTTGCCCTTTTCTTATTCCTTTCATCATAACAAACTTTTATCTCTTTGTGTTTTGTCATTAATCTTTATCACCTTTTGATTATTTTCGTGTGTGTCGTAGCACAAATTTGTAATTATTTGATTATTTTAGTTTTGGATTTGAATATTCCCCACAAGAATAGAAAATTGAACTTGATTTAATTCCTCACTGTAGTTTCCTGCAACTGTGACTGAACTGTTGTCGCTTTTTCTAATCATATCAACCGCAAACTGATAAATGTTTTCATAATTACTTTTAGTAGTAGTGAGGCTATCTAATTCAATCTCATACCCTGCATTAAGAGCTTGGTGCATAACTTGAACCATGTCGTTTGTTGTTGGGCTGTACCCTCCTTCAATACTACCTACATTTTCAGGATTGTTTTTCAAGCCTTCAATTGCTTTTACAATACCCGACTTAACCATTTCTTTTTGATCGCCTGCAATTTCTTTTGTTGGATTTTCTAATTTTTCAACTGCTCTAGCGTGAGTGTCGTTATAGTAAGAAGCGCTCTTTGTTTCAGAACTTTCACTAGTTGAAGATGAAGAGATAGAAACACGTCCTGCACTTTCTTTTAGTTCAAAGTTTACTCCTTTATTTTGTCGTTGTGACACCCAAACAAAAGTTCCAACCCCAATTAAAAAAACTAAGACTACTGAGACGGACCAGATGATTTTTGCTCGATTAGAAAGATTTTTAAAATATTCAATCATACAATCCACTTTTCCTTTCAATTATCAGCGTCCGCTTCTAGGCGAACAATAAGTGTATTGATCCACTCTTTACCTAGCGTTAATGGTTTCCCATTTTCAATATCTTTGTCTTTAGCTTTTTCGTCTGTTTCTACCACATACATTTGCCCTGTTTCACGGTCATAAGTAATGACGTTATAGTATTTGCCATTAGACATGAAATAACCTGTTAGATCACCATTGCTTTTTTTCGATAATGTCTTGATACCTTTAACCATGATTTTCACATTATTATCATAGTCCTCTTTGGTTACACTATATTTCTTTTCTGCTTCTTTTTTTGCTTCGTCTTTAGCTTTTTTTACCTCAGATTTAGCAGTTGAAATTAATGCAATATTATTTCGTTCACTTGTATTATGAGAAGTCCATGCCCAAAAACCTGTACCTGCCATTGCTACGACACAAGCTCCTACAAAGATACCATATTTTACATTAAATTTGTTATCATGCTTCTTAGAATTTTTTTTAGGCGTTTTTGTTGGAATATTCGCCTTTTCATTATTCTTAGATTTATTTTCTTCTCGTTCCGCTTTCCGCTTTTCTTTTTTTTCTGCTTTAGTTGCAGGAGCTTCATTTAACCATGAACTAGGGTCAAATGCTTCATTCCCTTTTTTTGCCATATTGTATTCCTCTTTCTTTCTAATTTTTAAAATCAATTTGATCCAATTCAATATCCAATGCTTTAGCAATTCTGCGTTGGTGCTTTGGTAGGGGGATCAACCCTTCTGTAGACCACTTAGATACAGACCGTGGAGAAACATCTACAATTTCAGCCAATTCTTTATGACTAACTTTCTTTAGTGCCAACCACGCTCTTAAAGGCAATACCTGTTTATCCATATAAATTCCTTTCTGATATTTTTCCTTATTCATTTTTTCTTTATCTGAAAATTTATTTTTTAAGGAAGTTATTCTTATAAGTGAATTATATCATACAAAAGAAAAAAAGCTAGAGTTTTTCTCTCTAACCTTTTATACTTGATTTGGAATACACCTTTTACCTATAGCGTTAATAACTTCTCTTTGTTCCGTCATAATTGCCCAATGTAGACCAATCCTTGCAGACGCTCGCAAGTCGTTGTGATTTCCATTTTCAGGAAACAACCATAAATTTAAAAGTTTCAACAATTCATCGGGAACAGTTGTTTTATATTCGTTGTTACTGATTAGTTTCGTCTCAGGAAAGCACTTTTGGATCATTTCGATTGTCTGAATAGGTGTGTTATCTCTTGCCCTATCATTTTCCCTGACCATGAACTTTTCGGTCACTACAACATCATAATCAAGAAATTTTCCAACAGTCTCATACCATATTTTAAAATTTTCTCTTCCAAACCCAACTAACCAATGATTTACTTCTACTTCGTTATCTAACAAAATAATACCCGTAGTAGACGTTTCGTAGAAGTTTGAAGAAGGGTCAATAGCTAGTATTTTCATTCATTCTTCCTTCTAACTTTCTTTCCATAAATCCATAGCATTAAGAAATTCTTCTGACGGTTTTATATCTCCCATATCTGGCAATGTTTCTCCATAAGTTTGATCGTGAAGTGCCACTGCTTGGGCTTTCGTCTGTACTTCTTCAATAGCCCATTCGTTAAGTAATGTAAGAATATATTTTGCAGTCCTGCCATTATTACACTTAGTCAGGAATAGTGCATATTCTAAAATATCATTTTGTTCATTTTCAGGAAACTCACTAATAGCCTTCCCAATAAGTTCTTTAGCTTTTTTTGTTACTCTTGGTAATACTTCACTTAGTTTATCTAAATCAGCAACAATTGTTTTTTCTGGACCGTTTGGCAATTCATGTTGTTGTTCTGTTGCCAAAATTCCCACTCGCCCAATAGCTTGCGAAATTAGCCCTTGCGCTTCTTGTTTGCTTACTAAGTGAGAGTGTGCTAGTCTACGTAATAGTGATAAATCTTCTTTTCTAGTAGGTTTTAGTTTTTCAAGTTGAACATACAATTCATCTAACGTTTTACGCTGGCTAGGAGTAGCTTGTAATTTAACCTTATCAATAGACCATACCAATTCTACCCCAACAACAGCACGTCCTTCTTTTACAGGTTTAACAACTAAGTTCATATCAGTATATTTGTTAATATCTTCAACCGCCCCTTTTAGGTGTTTTTGATTGATAGTGTAATAACGATTCATAGAATTTCCATTAGCTTTAAACAACTGTTTTAAACCATTAATATCGTAAGAAACCGAACGCTTCCCTTGACTACTGATGATTAATAAGTCTTCGTATAAAAACTGTCCTGATGGAGCTAGTTTTGAAAATGTATTGAGATTATACATTAAAGGATTTACTTCCTGAGATTTTAAAATATCAAGTAGAGGAGGCGTTTCTCCTTTTCGGGCAGGAGTAGTATTAAATACCCCAATAAATTTTCCACGTTCATATTGAATATAGCTAAAAAGTGCCATTGACAAAGACTTCCCATTTGGATCATTGTTGAAAAACTTTTCATCAATTAAATTGATATGATTTTCTTGTATTGCTTTTATGTCTCTAGCAACTGCTGTCTTTTTAAAAGAACTGTACTCTGAACTATCTATTAATTCAAGCAGTTCAGCCACACGAATTTCTGTAATAGCCTGATTGCCTTCTATTTCAACATTTCTTAGAGCTAAAGAAAAAATTGCATTTTGAATTGGGGTCATCCTGTTTGCTAAATTAGATAATTTTAGAATTTTACTTTTAGCAAGAATGTTTCTTTGCTTATCAATTAAGTTTGTAACTGGCGGATTTTCCGCCAAGTTATTTGTTTTTTCCCTTAATTCACTCATAATAATTTTCTTCCCTTATTTTATGTACTTAGTATATAACATTTTCCTCATAAACACAACCATTTTTTTTGAAGTTGTTTTATTTTTTTGTTTTTTATTTTTATTTTCCCTATACTTACTTGTGTTTGCTTGAAATTTCAAATCCCCCCTCCATTCTTAGCACAACTTTAAGAACAATAGTTATGCTAAATTAACAAAACCCTACTTTTCGGTTGTGCTATCGACTAAATACTATTTTTAGTTTAAAAAAACAAACCCTACTTTTCGGTTGTGCAAACCCTACTTTTCGGTTGTGCAAACCCTACT
>ERZ773037.47-NODE-47-length-57776-cov-10.794217_pt1 | contig 57776 bp, 67 predicted proteins | sample MGYA00511466_ERZ773037 | MGnify/ENA primary metagenome ERZ773037 (study PRJEB29015, sample SAMEA2738146) | human oral metagenome | biome: human oral; feature: human-associated habitat; material: saliva | place: China | collected 2202 ... | reverse complement strand
CAACCAGTTAACCCAGTACAACCAGTTAACCCAGTACAACCAGTTAACCCAGTACAACCAGTTAACCCAGAACAACCAGTTAACCCAGAACATCCAGTTAACCCAGAACAACCAGTTAACCCAGTACAACCAGTTAACCCAGAACAACCAGTTAACCCAGTACAACCAGTTAACCCAGTACAACCGGTTAACCCAGTACAACCAGTTAACCCAGTACAACCAGTTAACCCCGTGCAACCAGTTAACCCTGTGCAACCAGTTAACCCTGTGCAACCCGTTAACCCAGTACAACCAGAACAATCAGTAGATACTACTGATTACACAACTACACCAGCACGTGACACTCAAGCAACAGTTCCAACTAAGCATTTGCCAGAAACTGGAGATGCAGGTTCTGTACTTGGACTTGTTGGTACAGCACTTAGTGCAATTGGTCTTGGATTTGCGACACGACGCAAAAAAGACTAATAAATTAGGGTAGCCAAAGAATTTCTTTGGCACCACTCAGCTTATAACTGATTCTAAGCTGAGTGGTGTCAATGACATCTGTAATTTTACCCTACTAAGAAAATCAAGACCAGCTGTCTTGTAATCCTCGACAGAGGGTTTTGGTTTTTTTACGGTTTTTTTCTGAAAGGATTATTTTATGAATAAATATGCACAATTACGAGAAGCTTTTGAAAATGGGTTACAATTGACCGAAGATGAAAAGCAAAACAGAGCATATTGGTTAGAAAACAGACAACGTAAACATATTAATAATGCGACCAATTTCGAATATTCATTTGAATATTCAGAGACTAATCCATATATGATTACATATACAGACGATAAGGTATATACTCATACATTTGACACGTTTAATCGTTTTATGGTATGGACACTAAGACGCTTGGAAACCGCTGAGTACAAAAAATATCAATATCCAACAGGTTATGTGAGATTAAAAGACTTATTTTTGCAAGCATCGAAGTATTACACTGAACATAAAGAACAAATAGCAGAAGAATCAACTACAACTAAAGGTGCATTTGTCTAGCACCCTAAAACATAGACAAATACTGACAAACGTGGATAACCATCACTTCTTAAAAAGCCTTGACATTTCTCCTTTTTTATGCTATAATATAGGTATAATATAAATATACTAAGCGAAAGGAGTAAACATCATGGATATTACCAAAAAGGTTAGATTATATCCTAACAAGGCCATGTTAGCCGTACTTGATAGCCTTTGTGATTATCGACGGTATTGTTGGAATCAGGCACTTGATGTTTGGATGTCTCTATATCAGCAAAGACAAGAGCATTTACCTGCTGACTTACGTCTTAAGGTGAAACAAGCAGTAAAAGATAAGTCTATTACGTTTACCGATGATGAAAAGGCTTTATTAATACAATATCCAGCACCAACACATTATACTGTGCGTAAGATGCTTACGGCTGATAAACAAGATTGGCAACATCAATTGTCATCACGTGCTTTATATCTTGCGGTTGATGATTTAGCAAAAGCTTGGAAATATTTCTTTAATAATAAAGGAAATAAAGCCTTACATGCGGGGAAACCAACCTTCAGACAGAAAAAGAACCCCAAGCAAGGGTTTAAAACTGATAGAAGCCGCATTCAAAATGGTAAATTAGTGCTTGATAAACCACGTCAATACAAAGGTGATTGGTATGGAATATCAGTTAAAGGCTATTCCTTACCAGATGGTCATATTAAATATTGTTCAATCACGAAAGTGAATAATAAGTATTATGCTTCGTTAGTGATTGACACACCAATTGAACCCTTAGTTCAAACAGGTCACAATACAGCTATTGATGCAAATGTCAATCATTTTGATTATACTGAGGGACAATATTCCATTAATTCAAAACGATTAAATGCCTTGTACGCACAAATTGCATTTTATCAAAAACGGTTAGCACGTAAACGTCAGGTGAATGGCAAAAAAGCTGCAGACTCAAAAAGTTATACTGTAATGAGAGCCAAATTACAGGCCCTTTATGAAAAAGCAACAGCTATTCAAACTGATTTATTGCATAAATTCACAACCTATCTCTATCGGACGTATGACAGTATTGTTATCGAAGATTTAGATGTGAAATCGATGCAGATGTCTAAAAAGGCAAAAAATCTACATCGGTCTCTATTTGGAACATTTCGTTTTCAAATGGAATACAAGGCAATCAAATTTAATAAACAGCTTATCATTGCTGACCGGTATTATCCATCAACCCAAAGGTGTTCACAGTGTGAACATGTGAAAAAATGTGATGACAAAATCACCTTACAAGGTAATGCTAAGCACGGGACAGCCCATCATGAATATGAGTGTTATAACTGTGGGTACAAAGCAGACCGTGATGTCAATGCTGTAAATAATTTATTAGCCTTAATAAAATAAAAATGAAAGGTGGAGGCTAGCTCGGCCTCTGAGGAGAAATCCTCTAGAAGCGTTAGGAGAATGTCACTGTCATTACCCTTTCAAGGGATATGGGAATACATTTGACGACGAACGTGAGAAAAATAGGACAAACGGGATGTATGTCCACATTTGTCTATGTTTTTCAGAGCTGACAAATGACAACAGTAACAGTAATTAGTAAACAAGGCAACATTGAAGAATTTGACATTAATAGAATTGTAATAGCATTAATGAAATCAGCAAATGACACAGGTCAACCATTATCAAATAGTGATATAGACCAAATCATCAATGAAGTCAACAAATTAATCACAAAAAAACAATATAAAATTAGTGAATTGCATGAAATTGCAATATCAGCAAGTAAAGCAATTCGACCAGATGTAGCATCAGCATATAATGCATATCATTTATATCATTAAATAGAAAGGGAACATGGTATATACCATGTTTTTATATGGAAACAAATAACAAGCCAATTACTTTGGCACAACAAAACTATATTAACGCAATCGTGGATTATTTAGATATTACACATCCTCAATTAGAAACCGTTACCGATGGTAAAACCTGGTTGACCAATATCTTCACAAAATATCCAACATTACAGCAAGATATGAAAACACATAAAGAGCAATTGCGTAATCAAAAAGAAGACGAACGTAATCGAGCGTTATATCAGCAGTTTATAAATGGTAATACTATTGAAATATTAGCGTCTAAATATGCATTACCAGAAACTGTTGTTAAAAATATTATACAAAAGCAATTATAAAAGCTTGACAAAGCCAATAAAATCTGATATACTAAATATATATTAAGAAAAGAGGTTATATTTATGGCTCGTAAAAAAGCAAAAAAAGCAAAAATAGATATTACAAAAATACCAGAATCGGACAAAGCACCTTTATCATCAACATTTAAACAGAATTATAAAGACTTTGCTTTGTATTCATTGAAATCAAGAGCATTACCAGACGTTCGAGATGGACTTAAGCCCGTACAGAGACGTATTATTTATGATATGGGGGTATCAAAAAACACTTCAAAAAATCCATATGTTAAAGTAGCTAGACGTACAGGTAACGTTATGGGTTTATGGCACCCACATGGTGATTCATCAATTTCAGAGGCTTTGACAAATATGTCAACCACATGGAAAAACACCATGCCAGTTATCGATATTAAAGGAAATAATGGTTCTGAATTTGGTGACCCACCCGCAGCCGCTCGATATATTGAAGGACGACTAACACCAACAGGTGATGAATATGTTAAACTACTTCGCAAAGGTATTGTTCCATTCACATCAAATTATGACGATACGGAAGAAGAACCTACTGTATTACCCGCAGGATTACCGTATCTTTTAATTAATGGTTCTGAAGGTGTTGCTGTAGGTTATAAAATTTCATTACCAACGCATAACCCAGCTGATGTTATCAATACATTTATTGCCTATGCTAAAAATCCAAAAATCAGCCACGATGCTTTGATGGATATTTTACAGGGGCCAGATTTTCCAACTGGTGGCGAAATTCTAAACAAATCTGAATTATCAGAGATATATAAAACAGGAAAAGGAACTGTACGTATTCGCGGTAAAGTACGTTATGATAAGGCGAATAATGAGCTACATATTTATGAAGTCCCATTTAGTGCATCAGGTTCAATCGATAAACTTATTGAAAATATCACAAACGCAACGCTTGAAACAGTTAAGAAAGTAAATGGAAAAGATAAAAAATTTCCACCAAAATACCCATGGGCAAAAGACGTTGAAAATCATTCAGATATTAATGGTATTGATATTGCTATCACATTAAAACGAGGCGTTAATCCTGATTTAGCAATACAAGATTTGTATGCCAAAACACCATTTGAAACAACTTATCAATATCAATTTAATGCCTTAAATGACCAAGAAATGAAATTATACTCATTAAAACAATATTTTAAAGAATATTTGGAACATGAGCATGAGATAGTTTGTAATGAATTCCAGCTTGAAAAAGAGAAAAAAGAACGCCGTATGGAAATCATTAAAGGTCTATTAATTCTACAACAAGTCATTGATGAAGTTGTTATGTCAGCTAAATTATCTCAAAGTAAAGACGAATTACTAGATGTATTACAACACGGTACAATTCTTGATGGTGTACCAAAGAAAATGCATAAAACTATTAAGACATTTGCATTTACGGAGCTTCAAGCAGACGAAATTGCTAAATTACCAATTTATCGTATAAATAAAATGGACTATAATGCTTTAGCTGTTGAAGGTAGAAAATTACAAAAGGAATTAGAGTATGCTGATAGTATTATTAGTAGCACTCTTAAAAGACGTAATCTAATTATCAAACGACACACTGAGGCATTAAAAGCATTAAGTGACGACCAAATCAAACGCAAAACAGATTTATTAGATGTCGAACCTACAAAACCTGTTAAAATTGAAGTGAAAGAACAACCATTATATGTCTCAATGGATAAATATACATATATTCGAATTGAGGAAAAAGCTTTTGACAATAGCTTAGTAACAAGTAATAAACGTCGAGTAGGAGTTGTTGATAATACAGGTATGGTTTATAATATATTCTTAGATTCTGTGAAACCGACAACCGGTAATGGAACCTTAGCAAATGCTTTTGTTGACACACCAAACAGTGTTGTTGGAATTACAGCTAATATTGACAATCCAAAAGCAAAATATGGTTTGTTTATTTTTGAAAATGGTAACATTCGAGTATCTGATATGTCAGCGCTAATGACAAAAAGTCGAAGCCAAAAAGTCAAAAAAGCAGTCACACCTAATGAATTGCTTCAGTATGTTGATATTCCAGAAAAAGCAAAATCCGTTGTAATCAACAATAAGACCTTTAAAATTTCAGAGCTATCAACAGGATTTGGGCGAGGTAGAAATGAATTCAAAGGTGGATTAGATACCGTTAGCGTTACGTTTAAGTGAGGTTTTATTATGGTAAATAAAGCAAAAAAATTTAAACAAAAACAACGTAAACAGAAATATCAAGACCAGCTGAAGGATGTCATGACCGAGACCATTAACAAAGGCTGGATGGACGTTTTAAATAGGTCAGAAGAATTACAAACACTTGAACCTCACAAGCCACATTTACCAAATGAATATTTAATGGGCTCATTATTACGAGGAATTGATTATAGACTACGTCATATGCTAAATCAAAAGCAAAATGCTCCAAGAAGTCGAATTCAATTACAACCATATGTGGGACAACGATTACGTGTATTAGGAATTGTTACTGAATTTAAGAAATTTAAAGAAGATATTGTTGACCGAGTATTATTACTTGAGCCAAAATTCATTGAACCAACTACGAATAAACCCGTGCGTATTGATGACCATATATGGATAAATATCACAGACTTACAAACTAAGGATAATAAAGCTTATCCCTTAATGATAGGAGACAGTGTACAATTTGAGGCAGAAGTAGTACAATATCGTGGTCGAATAAGTTATCATAAAACAAGAGGTTGGCATGGACACGCTCATGGGCAAACTCATGGCGTTAAATATGGATTTAAAAATATCACCAACTTCGAAACTGGTTATTTAATGACATCGGAAACCCAATATTCATTTTTCCCAGCTATTAATTATAGGCATTATAATTATAACAAATATATATGGGACGGTTCAAAATATATTGAAAATCCTCATTATGACGATGAAATTTATGCACGTATTGATGTAGAAAATCCGGAAACAGCTGATGATTGGCACTCAATATTTGTCTATTATGAAGATGTTAAACTAATGAATGTTCTAGCTGTATATGATGACCCCGTTGAGAAATATGTAAAATTAATACGAGCATTATGTAAATGGCGAGCAGAAGAATGGGTATAATCCATCTTGACAAAAATATTGAAATATGATATAATTAAGTATGGAAATAAAAAAAATTAAGCAACAAGCTAAAAATAATATAAAAACCTACAAGCACCATCGCATGATATTATTAATACCGTTAGTGACTGTAAGATTATATTTATTCAGCCAACTAATGGTTTTCATTAATGCCTTGCAAACAAATATGATGTATGGTTCCAATAGCATAGCCTCAAATGGTGTTTCATATAACACAATTCAATTATTGATTGGATTATTATTATGGGCTATTACCACAATGGTTACAAAACCATTAATGTTTGAGAGTATTAGTCAAAATAAAAAACCATTAGATGTGTGGCCAAACATGAGTGTATATGCAACACCCGTATATGCGGTCATAGTAAACCGTTGGATACGAAATTTAATATATCAAATACCAACAATGTTCTTTTGGTTAACAGCATATGCAACAGCTATGAACTATCATTATGATTTGACAGATAAATGTATGGCAATATCCATTATTACATTTATACTAGGATACTGGTTAGCTAACAGGAAACGCCAATTATCTGAATATGAAGTTTACAGGTTTCCAATGTATGTAAAAGAAGCTGCTCAAGCTTCTAAATTAAAAATAACTGGAAATTATAAATCCTATTATAAATTAAAAACATCATTTATTATTTGGAATATTTGCAATTGGTGTACGTTTGGGGTGTTAAGTTTATATTTATACCAATATAAAGTTGCTAGTTTATTAATCTTAGATAAGGAATTTAATTAATGAAAACAATACATGTTGGAGGACTCAACCCATTCAACAGAGTCAAAAACTTAGCTGAAGCTTTGCAAAAAGCAAATAATGATGATACAATTGTTTTACATAAAAATGAAATAATTGCATCTAATATTGATAAAAATATCATCATTAAAGGTGAAGGTCATACATTAACAGTTGAATCGGAACACGCAGGATTAACAATTAATAAGCCCGTTGTTATTGAAAATGTGAAATTTCGAGTTAATACCAGAGCGAACGCCTTAGTTATTAAATCAAAAACTATATTAGATGATGTAACAATTGAATTAGTTGGACCAATTCGTGAATTTTATCCAGTTGTATTTCTTGATTCAGGGTCATTGGAAATAAATGGTGGACGATACACCATGTTGGAATCGAACCAAGATACCCGTATTAAAATGAATGATGCCGAGTTATATTCATATTATGGTGGTGATATTCATATTTCAACTGGAGCTAATTTATCTCATATATATGGTGATATTGATATTAGCAATTCTATTGTATCCAACGCAGCATTTTATGGGAATGTAACAATCAATGATAGTACGATTTCAAAATTCACAGAAATACATGGAGTAGCTGATATTGACCATTGTGAGTTGACAGCGGTAGCATCAGAACCAATTGTTAAATTGAAAAAAGAGCCAGAACGTGGGCCATTACAAAAAGTAACGGACAACCGTTATATATTACGATTAAACCATGCCGACGTTAGAATTACAGACTATAATGTTGGCGAAATGAGTAAGGAATATTTAGGTATTTATTCTGAAGAGTCAGTCTTATCAATATTCGATACGAAGACTGATATTGAAAGTTTAACACATAAAGTTAAAAAGTCAACTATCACATTTACCGATAGCACAGATAAAAACTATTGGGATTTACAAGACACAACACCATCATTTGTGCGCTCACAAATTAATATGAACATGGCAATTAAAACAGCTATGGATAAATTGAATGAGCTTGTTGGTCTTGATAATGTAAAAGCAAAACTTAAATCAATTATGAATACAATTCAAATTAATCAGAAATCTGAAAATAAAAACTTTGAGTTTGCGCATCATATGATTTTTGCAGGTGAACCTGGTACGGGTAAAACAACAGTTGCATCTATTACAGCGGAAGCATTGTTTGAAATTGGTGCAATACCTGAAAACAAAATCACCAAGGTGACCGTAGATGACTTGATTAAAGGTTATGTGGGTCAAACAGCATCAAATGTACGTGATATTTTAGATAAGGCTTTAGGTGGCGTAGTGTTCATCGATGAAGCATACGAATTAAACGTAAAAGAAGGTCAAAATTCATTTAACAGTGAAGCCTTATCCGTTATTATTCGCTATATGGAAGACCATCGTGGTGATTTAGTAGTGATTGCAGCGGGTTATTCAAAAGAAATGAAAGAATTCTTAGCATCCAATATTGGTTTGGCACGTCGTTTCCAATGGGTTGAATTTGAAGATTACTCACCAGAGGAAATGGCAGAAATCTTTGAAATGATTCGTAAATCATATGACGACGAATATGAAGACCCTAATTTAGCCAAAGTAATACCTATTTTGTTTGATAAGTTAACGCAACTTAATTTATCAATACCAGACTCAAATGGACGAGTTACAAATGGTGGTAATGGTGGTTTAGTACGTAATGTATATCAACGTATTATTGAAGTAAGAAACAATCGAGCAGTTGTTACCGGTGATACGACCTTAACAAAAGACGATATTGAACAAGGTTTCAAATTAGAAATGCAAAATGCATTGAATCGTAAACTATAAAGGTGATAAGTATCACCTTTTTTTAATGAAAGGAAAAATATGATATTAGTAGTAATATTAGCAATACTCGTAGTTACGGTGTTGTTTATGAGCGTTATTAGTGAATATACAATGGTATTAGGAAGACATTTTCTAATACTACCAATTGTGTTTGGTATTATGTCATTGATAGGAGCTTTTCTAAGTTTTCGACTAGATACAACCAACAAAACGGAATCTGTTATTTATAAAAACCCAGCCGATGCAGAAGTGGAAATTGTTTCAACACATAATAAAGAATTATTTGATTTAATCCAAATTGGAACCGTTGATACTAAGATTAAAGCTGGCGATACAATTACGCAAAATAAATTAGAATATCTAAAAGAAAATACTGATTCAGCAAAAGTAATTATTTCAAAAGGAAAAGAATCTAGTACTCGTGATGATGTGTCTTTAGACTTTGAAGACTTAAATAAGCCAAAACCAGGTATGAAAGTGAAACTTGAAAAAGTCACATATAACACCGCTGATGTGACAGAACATGTTATGGGATTGACCGGAGTACACTTTAAAAGTAAAGTTGTGACCGTATATGTTCGTTATGTCAATAATAAAGACCAAAAAGAACTTAATGACATTTACGGTGACAATAATTAAAATTTATAATTGATAAGCTGATAGTCAGCTTATCACTCATGAATTTTAAAAAACACTTGACTTTCATTAGTATTTATGTTATAATAGTAATGAAAGGAAATTAAATCATAAATGAAGAAATATGTATTATTATGTACCACACTTATGAGTATGAGCTTTGTATCTGTAGCACATGCTGATACACAACAGGATAAAATTAATAATTTATCACATTTAGCACCAGCTGAAAAAACAAAATTTATTGTTGAGGCTGCAAAAGCAAACAATAAAACTAAAGTTATTAATGTAGCAACAAAATTAAATGATGCCAAAAAGGCCGATGAATTACAGAAAACTGAGGATGAACGAGCTAGAGTGGCAAAAGAGGAAAAAGAAGCCCAAGAAAAAGCGGAGCAAGAACGATTAAATAATTTAAAACCGCTACAAGTGTTTGAGGTTACCGCAAAGTATGAATCCAACAATCGAAATCCGGGTGCAGTTTTAGGAGAATTAGATGACGGCGCTGGTATGAATTATGGAACATATTCACTGACTCAAAATCACACAATGAAACCATATTTAGAATTCTTATCAAATCAGTATCCTGAGTTAAGAGCAAAACTAACAGGTGAAATTGGTAGTGATGAATTCAATCAATCATGGAAACAATTAGGACAGACAGATACTGATATTTTTAAGCAATCACAAGCACAATTCATTTTTGAAAAATATAGTATTCCTACGATTGAAAAATTGAATGCTGAGACAGGAGTAAACTTATTAGACGGTACCCATTCATTAGGTGCTGTAGGGCTTGTATCCGGTATGATTCATAATGCTGGTAAAGCCTGGTATCCCGTTATTCGTGATGCCGCGAATGAAGTTAAAGCTTCAGGCTCATTTGATGACAATGCATTCATTGAAAAGATTGGTGGTTGGGTACGTGATAATTATTCAGGCGTTTATAAGAATTCGATACGTAATCGATATCGTAAGCAAACACCAGATGAACAAGCCAGAACCGAAATATTCACATACACTAAGAAAACAAATTAAGTAAAGGACTGATGTAGACTTGAGTTTATTAAATATAGTAAAAAAACGAACAGAGCAATCAATGGGCTTAACCGAAGCCCAAATTAATAAAATTATAAATGAGGACGAATCTGTACTACATAACCCATTTTTATATGATGGTATGGATAAATTAATTACATTATTATATGAATTTAAGCAAGAACAACTTAAATACCCATATAAATTACTTATCATTGACACCGATTATGATACTGATGGTATTATGAGTGCCGCCGTATTATCAGCCGCATTAGATGTATTCAATATTAATTATCGTGTTTATATCCCATCAATGAACGATGGATATGGCTTGAATCGTAATGCTATTAATGAAATGAAAGAGTTGTTTGAGACTGATGATTATGAAATCGCTATGATTCTCACAGCTGACAATGGGACAAACGCTGTATCAGGAGTTAAATATGCAAATGAATTAGGTATCAACGTGTTAGTAACAGACCACCATTTAGGTGGGGACTCATACGCACCAGCTGAAGTTATTGTCAACCCAAATAAAGTTATGCCTGACGGTTCAGAAGAACCATACCCATTTAAGGGTAATGCTGGGGGAGCTGTTGCCTGGAAAACCATGATGGCGTATGCAACAAAGTATCAACCAGATAAATTAGAGTTAATTAAAGATTTAATTGTTTTTGCGGGTATGGCAAATGTTGCTGATGTTATGCCTATTACTGATGAAAATCATTACATGGTTAAAAAGGCAGTAGAAGAAATTCAACGATTAGTACACATACGATTAATTTATTCAGATAATCCAGCAGCATATAATGATATTAAATCAACACCATATACTCATTATAATTCAGTCTTTTATGGGTTATATGATTTAATTTATCTATTACAAAAATCAAAAGATGATAAGCGATTGCAACAAGGTAAGAAGCCAATTCAGTTACCAACTGATGAGGAATTAATTTCATGGTATATTTCTCCAATGATTAATGCACCAAGACGTATACATGCCACATCACGTGAGGCAATGCTAGCATTACTAGCAACCAATATTTCAACACGTCATGAAAACATTAAAGCTATGATTGAAATGAATGATATCAAATCTAAATTGCGTAATGATGTGTTAGATTCGTTGGATTATACGGAATTATTTGGTAAAAGTGGAAATGTGTTATTTGTTAACACACAGCATGGTATTTCAGGATTAGTTGCTGGACAAGTTGCTGAAAAAACAAAATCAGCCGCAATTGTTTTTGCGTTACCAACAGAGTTACCACAACGAGTATATGGATATCATGAATTTGATACACGTTTTGATAAAGACACATTACGAGTTGGGGCATCTGCACGGTCTAATCCATTACAGCCGTTAGATGTTATTGTTGGGCGTATTGCTGAAAAGCATCCAGAATTCAAATTATCCGGTGGTGGCCACGCTGCAGCTGCTGGATATAGCTTATTATATAAATATTTGGAAGAATTTGCAATTGAATTCAATAAAGTTGCAAACGACGTTAAATCAGAAATTCAAAAACAACAAGATGCATTGATTAAATCTGGTGAAATAGAATTAGTACCAGAAAATAATGTCAAATTAGCATTTACTGATATTAAAGAAACATTAGAATATGTTGGTTATAATGTTGAGGATAAAGCTGATTTAGCTAATGAGATGCTAGAAGTTATAAATTTCCAAAATCAATTAAAACCATTTGGTAAAGATTTTAATGGTCAAACTACATTTCTCATGGATTTAAATCCTTATGAAATCACAAAACCACAATATAATTTAAATTTAAATTTTTGGAAAACGTTTAAATTTGATATTCATGGTGTAGAAGTATTAACATTTAATACCGATTTAGGTGATTTAGTTAAGAATAGAATTGCATCAAAAAATGATACAATTATACCAGTAACCGCTAAATTGTCAATCAATGAATATAATGGTAAAACAACACCACAATTAATTTTAAATTAAGGATTAGTTATGCGATATACATTAGATGAGCAAGAAACGTTTATTAATTATGACCCTATCACAAAATTGTGGACGTATGAAACAACATATCATGGACATATTTCTAAAATCATGAAACATAAAGATTTATATGATATATTAGAAGTTGAATATGACAATGGAAAACCCGTTTATATAAAGGCAACCACAAATCATTCGTCATATATTGCACCATTTGCAAGAAAACGACGAGTATTAAGTGAAGACGAACGTCAAAAATTGATACACATACTTGCAGAAGCAAGAAATAAAAAAGCTTAGAACAATCTAAGCTTTTTTATATTACATTGACATAGTTCCAGATGAATTAGACATTGTTTCAGCTACTTGCTGTCTAAATTCTGGATTGTGTTCTAAGGCTTTAAGTGCTGATTGAACAAGTTTATCAAGTTCTGCTTCAGACAATTTAACATTTGAGCCAACTTCAGGTTCTTTAACATGTGTGACTTCTGGAGATGGATGACTTGCCATCACATTTGCCACATCAATAGTTTCTTCTTTAGAGAAATCAAATGGCAAATCAGCACCAAAGAACTCATTCATTTGTTCATCAATCTTTTGGTCGTATTCGTCTTTTGAAATTAATTTACGTACTGGTTCTTGAACTGGTTGGGCTTGTTGCACAGGCTGAGCTTGTTGAACCGGTTGCGTTTGTTGCACAGGTTCTTGAACTGGTCGGGTTTGTTGAACCGGTTGAGCTTGTTGTACAGGCTGCATTTGCTGTGTAGATTGAGCTTGTTGCATATTACTAAATGTAGGAATATCATTAGACCCATTTAACATAGCATTTGTATGTTGCTGAGCTTCTGCAACTTTTCGTTCACGTCTTGCATGAGCCGCATCAGCGTCTAATTGCCAATCTTGTTGTTTTTGATTTGGATTTGGCGTATTACCATTAAAATCAACAGGGCGTTTATATTCTGCTTGTTCTAATGGGAATAATTTATCAGCAGACCCAAATTGGATACCCATATCTTCAAATGTAATTTCATGACGACTGAGTGCAAGAAGAGCGTCATCTAAACCTTTTTGTTTAGGGTCCCATGATAGCACGGATACTGGAGAATATTTACCTAATTCGTCATAGGCTCCATGAATACCTTTAGCAACGGCTAAGTTTTCACGACCATCAGCATCCATAGCTATATACGTACCACGAATTTTCTTATCAGAATCTGTATAAATCGCACTTACTGACTGTACAAATTTACCAGACACACCTGGGACTTGAGATACAATAATACCACTGTTACCCGCAATTTTATCAGCAACAGAAATACCATTAGCATCTGGTTTATCAATATATTTAGCTGCAATAACACCTTTAAGAGCACCTTCAGTAACGACTACAACATAGTCATCAGCTCCATTTTTAGGTTCTCTAGCGGTAATAAATCCAGCATTTGATGGTGTAACTGTATCTTGTACGGTAACACCTTTATTTTTTGGGTTAGAACCAACCATTGAACCTGGATTAGGCCAAATATATTTAGATTTAGGAACAACTTTTAAAGAATCAACTATAGGTGGTAGATTATAGCCACGTTCACGTAATGTATCTGCAATATCTTCTTTCACATGTGTTGTAAATGACCCATTAACATCAGACCACACTTGTTCAGAGTTATTTGCTGATTCAATTTTAAGATTTGCTGGTGAACCATCTTGCATTGTGAACGTAAATTGATTAGTCTTTTTATCAATAAACTCACTTTTAGCAATAGTTTTACCATCAGCGGTTGAAGCTTTCAATGTTAAATTACTTTTTGAAATATCAGTACCAATTTGGAATTTTGCAAATTCACCATGAATATTTCGCATAGGAATTACATAACCTTTAACACCTTCAGTTTTGAGAGCTAGAATATTACCGTTAACAGGTTTTCCATGATATGTTAATTGAGTGTCTTCAACTACACCAGCTTTAATACCGGGCATACCGACCATATCATCACCCATCATACCGGGTACAATTGGCACACCAGATTTCCACGTAAAGAAATCTTTATAATCATCAGGTTCCAAACCACGACCTGGGTCTTCTAAGATTTTATGGTGGTCTTCAGACCCATATTTACCATCACCAAGAGGCATAAATGCCGAGAATTTTTGTAATAATTCTGCTTGATGATGTTGCCATGCATATTTATCTTCAAATTGATTATATTTATCCATAACCATATCATCGGTAGGCATATAAGCAGGCATTTTGAAAAAGTCTTTATAATCAGGATTTAGTAAGTAGATATTATCTTGAAATTTATTATAAACATTAAGATTGGCTGATTGAGCATCTTTATATAAGGCATTAAGTTTGATATTTAGACCATTTAAATCATTTTTTGACGCTTCTTGAATAGAATCATCAAAAGTGACCATAACATAGTCAAACACACCAGCTTTAAACGCATTATTAATAGTATTTTTATAAGCAGTCCATTGGCTATTAACATCAACAGTAACTGTATCGGGATGAGTTTTATCTTGAGTCACACGTCGATTGTTATTAGTCGTAAAACGAAGGACTAATGGATTATTATATTGCATTGCAAAAACAGCTCTGAAAAACATAGACAAATATGGACATATCCCTTTTGTTCTATTTTTCTCACGTTCGTCTACAAATGTATTCCCATATCCGTTTCCGGGTAATGACAGTGACATTCTCCCAACGCTTCAAGAGGATTTCACCTCAGAGGACGAGCCAGCCTCTACCTTTCATTTTATTTTATTAAAGCTAATAAATTCATCACAGCATTCATATCACGGTCTGCTTTATACCCACAGTCATAACAAATGTATTCATTATGGGCTGTCCCATGTTTAGCGTTACCCATTAAGGTAATTTTGTTATCACCGGTTTTGACAGTTCCACACTGTGAACACCTTTGGGTTGACGCATAATACCGGTCAGCTATGATTAGCTTTTTATTGAATTTTTTAGCTTTATATTCCATTTGAAAACGAAATTTTCCAAATAATGACCGATGCAGATTTTTTGCCTTTTTAGACATCTGCATAGATTTCACATCTAAATCTTCGATAACAATAATGTCATACGTCCGATAGAGATAGGTTGTAAACTTATGCAATAAATCATTTTGAATGGCAGTTGCTTTTTCATAAAGTGTCTGTAATTTGGCTCTCATTACAGTATAACTTTTTGATTCTGAAGCTTTTTTACCATTTACATGATGTTTACGAGCTAAACGCTTTTGATAAAAGGCTATCTGTGCATAGATAGTATCTAGTCGCTGTGGATTAATAGCATATTGTCCATCAGTATAATCAAAATGGTTGACATTAGCATCGACGGCTGTATTTCGACCTGTTTTCGCTAATGGTTCAATTGGTGTATCTATAATTAAGGATGCATAATACTTATTATTAATTTTTGTGATTGAACAATATTTGATATCACCATCTGGTAATGAATAGCCTTTAAAAGGTATTGCATACCAATCACCCTTATATTTACGAGGCTTTTCTAAAAGTAATTTACCATTTTGAATACGGCTAGAATCCGTTTTAAACCCTTGCTTAGGGTTCTTTTTTTGTCTAAAAGTTGGTTTACCGGCATGTAAGGCTTTATTTTCTTTATTATTAAAAAAATATCGCCAAGCCTTTGCCAAATCAGCAACAGCTAATCGTAGAACTCGTGATGATAATTGATATTGCCAATCTTGCTTATTTTTAGTAAGTATATCACGCACCGTATAATGTGTTGGTGCTGGATATTGCCTTAGCAATTCATTTTCATCATCTGTAAATGCTATAGATTTATCTTTTATAGCTTGTTTAACCTTCAGACGTAAATCACGAGGTACGTGTTTTTGTCTTTGCTGATATAAAGACATCCACACATCAAGTGCCTGATTCCAGCAATATCGTCTATAATCACAAAGCGTATCAAGAATGGTTAACATTGTTTTATTTGGATACAATCGAACTTTTCTTGTTAAATCCATAGTTTCTCCTTTCATTTATGCTATATATATTATACCATAAAAAAGGAGAAATGTCAAGAGATTTAACCGTCTATATTTAACTATATTTGATTCTGATTGTCTATATTTAAGGTGCTAAACAGTTCACCTTTCGTTTTCTTTTATATCTTTAGTATATCATATTTTTGGCATAGTCGCAAATGTCATGTCAGACATTGCGACAAAAATTTGTATACACAAATTTTTAAAACGGGATAAATCCCGAACCCTATTTTTCTCACGAAATACAAAGACGGAGAACAAAATTGAAAGGTACTTATGAATACATTCTTTAACTATATAGCAAACCAGGTTGGTAGTTTTGACCCGAAAGACGGATGCCTTGTGGTTACACTTATTTTAATCTTATTATTATTAATAAGTGTTATTTTTGGAAGTCACAGCTTAAGTAATGAAAAAGCAAAATATTCTAAATATATATGGTTTAGTATAGGTAGTGCAACGTTATTGATGTGTGGTATTGTGGCTTTAGCATCCGTATGTACGACACCAAAATATACAACTAGTTTTAAGTTGACTGGTACGTGGAAAACTGTATATACAGACAAATCAAAACAAGTAATTACTAGTAACATAACACTTCCTGGGCCTAGATTTTCTAGTCCAACACGAATAATGGAATTACCTAGTCTTGTATCAACACCCTTAGATGATTCAGACACAGAACCGTTAAATGTGACAACCACGGATATTCCAGATATGTTTCCCACAGAAACAGTAACATATTTCAACAATGGTAAATATAAAGACGTCACCTATTTTGATACTAAAATACAAAAAGATTATGATTCTGAAGATGCTAGACTATATGAAGATGAAGCATTTGCACAAATCACAAAAATAGAAGAAAATGATTTGAAAGTCACAGCACAATCTAATAATTTAAAGCATTCAAAAACCGTAAAAACAGCAATTATTCATGTGCGTTATAGTTTGCTGCCAGAAACAAAAAAGACACTGGAAGAACACAAAAATAAAGCGGATGCCCGTGAAGAACTTCGTAAAATTGTCGAAAATGACAGTTATTGGAATTGAGGTAATATGGAAATTACAATTAAAAATAATATTATTCAGCCACAAAATGGCATTAACATTGAAGATATTTCTGATGGTTATCATAGTTATAAAGAATTGTATCAGCATAGAGAACTGCTATTTTCAATTATTTGCAGACTATTTCCAGAAAAATCTTGGAAATCTAAAGCACATGCCGATGGTTCAATGGACTCCGGTTGGTTTATTGTTGGAATTACTACGAATGAGGGAGATTTCACCTATCACTATAAATTAGAAGATTGGAATATGTTTCCAGTTAAAGAACTTGAAAAAGCACCCGAATATGATGGTCATACACCGAAAGATATTATAAGACTATTATCATTATTAAAATGATACCACTTGACAAATGGTTCTATTTGTGATATAATATAAGTATCATAAAGAAGAAAAGGAATCATATGTTTATTCAAGTTAAAGATATTGACCAATCAGTAGAACCAAAGACCGAAAATATTTTCATCATTCAAACATATACTGGTGATGAGTTATATATTTCGCGTTCTTATGTTGGACACAAATTAACAAGTTATACAATGCCAGAACAAGAAAATGCCATTGTATATTTCAACAGACAGCAAGCTGAAAATGCCTTAGCTACTGAATTTAAATTCACACAAATGCCATGGAAAATTAGTGCAATTCCTGTGAATTCCGAAGTGAAAGCTGATGCAAAGAAAACAGATGCTGTAAAACGATTTTTAAAAAATGAACGGCGTAGAGAAGCTCAAAAGAAGCGTGAAGAGGCTAACCAGTAATACCGTCGTTCAAAAAGGAAAATAAATGGAATTAAATAACGAAATTTTAGAAAACAGTAAGCAACTCGGTTACGAGTTGAAAGAAACGACAGAGCATGAATATGACAGCTTAGCTCGTAGTATTGGATATGAACCATTAGGCTATTACAATGTTTATGACGATAAGAGCCAAGGTATTCTAGTACAACTACCAGACGGTCAAAACCGCTATAATAATGGTACTTATATGTATCACAAGAATAATGATGGTCAAATTGTACTCGAAGTTGTAGTACCAAATACTGCAAATAAGGGTGATTTAATTCGACACCTTGTTGGTGAGATTTCCACCTTTGTAGAAAATTTAGACACTTCCGATTTAGATACGTATGATTTTGCTGAAATTTACGGATTTGTTATTGCAAATACCGTTGTAAAGCATTTAGCATCATCATTATTTCCAGAAGATAAGAAGAGTCAACAACATTTTACAATGATTTATATGTCTCGATTCTTAGCTCATATTGCTCAGATTCATGCAGGTGATAAAAACATTCGAGAAGAAGCTGTAAACAGTGACCCATATTTGTTCAAAATGGCGATGCAAGGTATTCCTGAATTAGATGCTCAAATTGAAGAACATGTGAAAGAACTTCAAAAAGCAAATGAAGATGAGGATAACTAATGACAAGATTTATCTTATGGTATGAGAAACTACCGACCTATGATAGTTATGTTGAAAAATTATCAACTAAGTTCAAAATGTCAAAGCAAGCTGCTCATGGTATTTTTAGTATTTTTATGTTAACAATTCTTGCAGCATACATTTGGTTACCAAGTTTGCTAGGTACATTATCAATTGCATCATATTGGGTAATGTTAAGTGTATATTTAATTTGTACAGCTAGTTTTTTATGGGCAATGTTAACTGTAGCAACATTATGGAGTCCTAAACTCCGAGATTGGATTTCTATTTTTAGTGTTATTTCTGTTATGACATCAATATTTGCTATAACACCTATAAATTATCAATCAGGTGCAAACACTAAATATGTGCAAGATACAACCTATATAACATACGATATGAAATGTCCATATTGTAAAAAAGCTCATTCACAAATGATAGCAGCAACTAATCTTTACAACCAGACCCACAAAAAACAAATTAAAATTGTAGATATTCGTAAAGATACAGAACTAGCTAAAACATTAAAAACAAAAATCAATTATAAAGGTACAATAATTGATACTAAAACAGGAAAACAATCAACGTACACATTAAAGAACGCCAAAAATGACCCGGGTGTTCCATCAATTGGTTATGTGTGGGAGATTTTACGTAGCTATTCACATTGATAACAGTATATACTGACGGGTCAAGTCGCAAATCCTACGAATGGATTGGCGTCTACGCAATTGTTATCTATAAAGATGATGAGCTTATCTATACATATTCAGACGCAATAAAACCTTGTACCAATAACGCCGCTGAATTAACAGCTGTATTAAAAGCAATTCATTATTGTGTAAATACGTATCCAACAGAATCGTTACAAATTTATACAGATTCAAGATATGTATTAAATGGTGACAAACGGACACGCGAAACGATGTTTGACACTAATAAAAAGTTATGGGAGTTATACTATAGCTTTAAGGATAAAGTAAACTTTACTATAGATTATGTGAAAGCACATAACACAAGTGAAGGTAATAATTATGTTGATGAGCTTGCTCGTACAACATTGAGGAAGTATTTTAAAAATATTAATGGATAAACTGATACCACTTGAGAACGTAGATAAGACGGGATTTCTTGCTGATTATTTACAAAAGCGAAGCCAGCAAGAACCTGAACTTATGAACGTATATCAAAAAGAAATAGAACGCATAAAACAGAATTTAGAAAAATGATAAGACAAACACATAAAGCTTTTGCTAGTACGACAGCAACAGCTTTTCTTTTAACATCTAATTTTTATTATGAAAATATCAATCCCACGGGAATATCAACACCAATTGGTGAGCAATTGGGTAATCATATTACAACTGGTGCTATAGCTATTATACTTATAGCATGGTTAACAAGTGGATTACCTGATATTGATGAAATAGGTAAACGATATCATATACCTATAATTCAAAATAGTAATCATAGGGGATTTACACACTCAATATGGTCCGTAATATTACTAGCAATACCATTATATTATACGTATAATAACATATGGTTATTTATACCCTTATTGGGATTATTTATTGGCTGGTTAAGTCACTTAATAGCTGATGCTTTCAGTAATCAAGGTGTTGCATGGTTTTATCCATTTTCGGGGTATGCTGAAAATGGTGAATCAAAATGGGCAAAACATCGTGGACCATTTCCACCAGTCTATCGAGTAGGTACAAAACTTCTTATACCAGCTCAATATTACTGGTATTTCATTAATATAGTATTATTAACATTTTTATATAGGTAGGTCATTATGAAACATAAAATTATTACATTAACATCAGCAGCATTACTTGCTGGGACAGTATTTACAAGTTTAACAGCTTTTGCCGATATTAAAACTGACACTATTGATGAGGTTTGGGGTAAACCAACACTTGTTTATGGCGCTGGACTAAATAATGCAGAAGTCAACCAAACAAATAATGCTTTTAATATTGCTGATATTTCAAATGTCAATAGACAAGTAAATTCCGGTCAAGATTTCCAAACATATTTGGGACAATCCGGTGTATCTGATAATTCACTATTTTCATCTGTATTAGTTCAAAAGCAATCAAAAGGTAAAGGTGTGAACGTTGATATTAAAACACCAAGCAATATTACATCTGTAACAGAAACGCAGTATGCTAATGCTGCAATTACAGCAGGTGCAACTGACGTTCAAATTGATGTTGCTTCTGTTAAAAAGGTAACAGGTGAATCAGCATTAGTTGGTGTCTATAAAGCATTATCAGCTAATGGCGTAAATGTTGATACTAACAGAACTCAAGCAGCAACACAAGAATTACAAACGGTAAATGAAATTGCTGACGCTCAAAAAAATAATGATGATTTTAATTCGAAAGCTTTAGACTTAGCTACAGCTCAAATTAAGCAAGGTCTTGCTGACTATAAAAAAGAAAATGGCACAACAGCATCTGATGATGCCGTTCAAAATATCATTACTAAAGCCTTAAAAGATAACGGCTTATCAAATATTTTGACGAGTGACCAAATTCAATCACTTGTTGATTTTGCTAAAACATATCAAAGCACCTCTGCAATTGATTCTCAAGAAGTTGCAAATCAATTGAAGCAATATAAAGATGATGTTTATAGTAAATTTAAAAATGTGATTAATAGTGACAACGCTCATAATGTTTGGGATAAAATTTCAAACTTTTTCGAAAACATGTGGAAGAGTATCACTAACTTTTTTGGTAATTTAGGTAATAATCAATAGGTAAAAATAAATGGACGAAATTAAAATAAATATTCCAGCAACCGTTTTGAATGAATTACATGCTAAAGGTAAAGCAAAATTCAATCATGAACATTTTTATCCAGGTTATGTGACATTATATAATGAAGATGTAGACAAATCTGAATTAACACAGCACTTTGACCAACTTCTCACTGAATCATATATTATTTTAAACAACTGGTCAATCAATAAATTAATTGATGGTGATATAGTTCCTGTAACATTTAACAATTCAGGTCGTATCGAAGAATTAGAATTAAAACAAGCATGAGGTAATTATGAAATTTTCTGTATTTTCAATTGTAACCGGTACATCACGATGTGTAACCGTCTGCCCATTTTGTGTATCTGGGGAACTGGCAACACGTGAAAATCGTGAAGTACCACAAATCAATCATCGTAATTTGAAAAAAGGTTGTGAGCTAGCAAAAACATCAGGGGTACAGACTGTGATGTTGACATCTCGAGGTGAACCGACATTATTTCCAGACCAAATTACAGAATATTTGACAACATTGGAACCATATAATTTCCCATTTATTGAGTTGCAAACAAATGGAGTTCCATTAGCTAAGAATTTTGAAAAATATCGCGATTATCTATGCGATTGGTATGATAAAGGGCTATCAACTATTTTGATTTCAACAGTATCTAATCGCCGTGAAATTAATGGTGAAGTCTATACACCACGTACTGGTGAATATATTGATTTACCTGAATTAATCAAAAACTTACATGAAATCGGATTTAGTGTACGTCTAACCGCCGTATGTACAAAAGCTTGGATGTCTACACCAGAGCAAATTCATGAGTATTTGATGTTTGCAAAAGAGAATTCAGTGGAGCAAGTCACATTACGTCCATTAAACGATGAATATCGTCGTGAAACAGCTCAAGCATGGATTAATGAACATAAAATGTCAGAAGAAGATAAGGTCGCTATTTATAATTATTTAGATGAGCATGGACACAAATTAATTGAATTGCCAAATATTGGTAATGTATTTGATTATGACGGTCAAAATGTTATGTTCAGTTATGCTTTAACAAAATATAATGAGCATAATGATGGTTCAAATATGCGAAATCTTATCTTCTTCCCTGATGGAGCATTACGCTACGAATGGGAGTGGGACGGAGCCCGATTACTATGACCGTTAATGATTTCATCACAATTTTAATTGTCAGCATCGGTCTTATTGTTGCTATAATTATATTGCCGATAAAAAATTTGATAAGAAAATGAAAGAATTAATAGATGCTGATAAGAAACTTGAGCAAGAATTAAAAGCCTTGGAAGAAGAAAATCGAAAGCTACGAGAAGAACATCGTAAATTACTTGAACGTAAAAACCAATTAGCCAAAGAAACAGAAATGGAAACATAATGAAAGTTTATAATCATAATGAACACACAACAATTCATCCTGAGTTGATTGCAGAGTTACAACGTTATAGAGATGACCGAAATTTTGATGTTAATGAGTACATTAAACAGAAAACAGAGTTGCTAAATAAATATATGACTCAATGCGGACTTGATGCCGCTGTAGTGGCTGTATCGGGAGGTATTGATTCAGCGTTAGTGTTAGCATTAGTAAATGAAGCGTCTAAGCAAGCTAATTCACCAATTCGTAAAATTGTACCAGTAGCATTACCTTTATATGATGATGTTTTAACAAATCAATATGATGCCACTAATCGAGCTGATGAATTATGTGATAAATTAGGTCTAGAATTAGCAATTGTACCAATTAATGAAATGGTGAAATCATATGAGCACACCGCATTGACCTTTGCCGGGTTAAAGACAACTCCATGGGCAACTGGGCAAATGGGTGCATATGTACGCACAAGCTATTTGTACTATACAAATTCATTACTTAATGAGCAAGGCTTCAAACCAATTCTTGTCGGTACTACAAATATGGATGAGGGTTGCTATTTGGGCTATGTCGGTAAAGCATCAGACGGACTTGTGGATGTACAATTAATTTCAGATATTCACAAATCAGAAGTTTATAAATGTGCAGAGACATTGGGAATTCCCGAATCAATTATGCAGGTAACTCCAAACGGTGATATGTATGATGGACGTATTGATACAGAAGTGTTTGGTGCACCATATGATATTGTTGAATTGTACATTGGTGAACGTCAAAACAAAATCACAGTTAACTTATCTGGCGAAGCGGAAGCTGAATATAATGATTATAAGCAAGCTTTGGATAAATTGCATGCCTATAATCGTCATAAATATTTCTCATTATCGCCAGCTGTACATTTAGACTTATGGTCTACGGCAACAGATGATGGGTATATTGATTATTACAGTCGATTATCAAATATTTTAGAATAGAACAAGGGCCTATACAGTGATTTAGGCTGCTGCCTGTGCAAGTCAGGCTATAGGTATAATATGAATAGTTATAAAGAACTTATAGATAAATATGGTATTGAAATAGCTGAAAAGGCTGGATATATAGAGCCACAGTTATGTAAAAATATAGATGAAGCTAATAGAACTAGTCCTGAAGCAACTGATTACGTTTTACTTACAACGGGGTGTTTTTCACCATTACATTCTGGACATGTTCAAATGATGACTGAAGCTAAAAACTGGTTAGAATCACAAGGTGAAACGGTATCATATGGAAGTTTTATTTTAGCTCATCAAAACTATATTCGTGAAAAGCATAATAGATATACATTAGAAGAACGGCAATATTTAGCTCAATCGTTAATTGGTGACTATAATTGGTTACATGTTGATGTGCGAGCTAATTTGTATTATGATAATGATACAAATTTCACACAATTGATGACTGAATTATATTCCAAATCATCCAAACAAGCTTATGTATTTGGGTCAGATAGATATGAATTTGGATATATTGCATTGACTGATAATAGATTATATATATGTGTTATCAGAGATAAAAATGACATTGAGAAAGTTAAAGCATTATATGACGACTTAAATCTTTCAAATTTAGTATATATTATACCTGATGAAATAAACACGATATCAAGTACTGAAGTCTACCAATCAACAGCATTACCAAGACCTCGAAATGGTAAACGACTGGCAATAAGAGATGATGGCTTATTTGCATATCCAACGTTAGATAAAGACAAATATGAGAACTTCAAACGTGAATTAGAACAAGCATTTTTACAATGTAGTTCTTTTGAACAAATTGATTGGATTGATGTCAACACTCAATTAAGGGATGTTCCCGACTTTAAGAATAAAGTCATCAGTTTAGATAAATACTATAAAGGGGATATTCAATTAAATATTAGTCGCTATTTCGACCTCGGTGGTTGGCAACAGCATGCTAATGACTTAGTGTTTAGTACACAATATGATGAAGAAATTAATATATCACCCTTGAATATCAATTTACCAGATGATAGATATGTACTTGTAGATGATGATTCAATTAGTGGATATACATTTAACAAACTAAAAGATTCAGTTGATACAATTGTGAGCACATATACATTAATGACACCGGGTTATGATGATGTTGTAGATGCTCGAGATTTTATTATTGGTGCCAAATATAGTGGATTACTTTGTAAGCAATCTAATGGAAAATTGAAGCGATATCCATATTTGTGGCCAGAGGTGAATTTATATCACAGAGCATCAATAAACTTAAATAAGCAACAAAAATTCACACAATTAGTAAAAAAAGCAAATAAGAAATTAATAGAAAAGGCGTAGTATGGGACAAAGATTAGTTATTGAGAATATTATTAATGGAAATACAGTAAACAATATTTATTATCATTGGTCAGCATATACTGATAGTGCAGCAGGTGAAGTTAATGATTTATATGAGTCAGTAATAGCTTTTTATGATGAATACAAAGACACATTACCACCATTATTGAAAGATGAAAGCATTGATTTAGATGAATTTAAGAAGAAAAATTCTATTGATTTTTTCAATATTGCATGTCAATTAGCTATTTCGGGAGTCAGTTCATCATCATTAGCATCACAAGAGTATATTAAAAAATTTTTCAAAGATGATATAGAAGTCATTGCCTCTGATAGAAACAATGGAGTAATCGCTTATACTGAAAACGATATTAGCAACAATCTATCATGGTCTGAAGGTACTGTATATATTGAATGGGCTCTTGATAGTGATGGAGACATTGACTTGGACAATACGACCGTTGATATGTTTAATTTGGTCTATACCGAAGAACCAGATGATGTCGATGATGACGATAAATACTTAGTTAAAAATTTAGATTATATTGATATGGGTGAGAATCCTTTATGTAATATTCCAATTGATGAAGTTGAAAGCTATATTTATTCATTACCAGCATCATGGGGCTTTGATAAAGCTATTTGGAATAAAATTGAATAAAACATAGCGACCTTAATATTGACAAAAGCACATAGTTGTGATATAATATAATTGTTAAATCATAGCTATACATAACACTATTAATTTAATAATGTTAAGTATGGCTATGAGCCATAGACTACCGGCACCACACATATGCCTGTATGCGAAAGGTAAGACAAACAATGTTAACAAATATTAAGGTGATTAAAAAAAATGGACTAAGTGAACCATTTAACATCGATAAAATGTTAAAGGCTATCAACTTAGCAGCATCTGATATCAACTATACATTATCAGATGACGAACTTAAGCAAATTTCAGATGCAATTTATAAGCATCTTGATGGTGAATTATTATTGCCACAAGACATGCATTATATTGCAATGACGGCAACTAATTCAGTTGTGCCCGAAGTAACCGAAGCTTATAAGCAATATCATTATAATAAACAGAAATTGAAAGCAACTGATTTGCAGAAACTATTAGTTGTTAATAAATCAGGTGAAATTAGTCAATTCGATGTTAATAAAATTAAAGACGCTGCGCAAAAATCAGCCAGTGCTGTAAATAAAGTATTAACTGAAGACGATTTTACAGTTTTATTAAATGAAGTAGCACATTGGTTAGATGTTAAAAACTTCAAAGATATTGTATCAACATCAGATATCCATCGATTAGTTTTAGGCGGATTAAAACAAATTGATAACGATATTTATATGTCATATAAGCGTTATTATCAGCAACAACGTGAATATGCCACAATGATGCGTGAATTACAAGAAGAATCAGACCAATTAAAATTTGGTTCATATAACGAAAACGCAAATAAAGATTCACAAGTAATTTCTACTAAATCGGCATTAATTACCGAAATGACTATGAAGAAATTAATGCGACATGTGTTAAATCCTGAATGGGTTAAAGCCCATGATGAGGGATATATTTATACACATGATTATGGGGACCTCTATAAAGATACCTATAATTGTAATTTATTCGATTTAGCATATTTAATGCAAAATAAAGAACATGATGATGGTATCTATGCTTTTTGTATCAATAACAAGAAAACAGAAGAACCAAAGCATGTATCATCAGCTTTTGATGTTTTATCAAGTATAACTATCGCAGTATCTGGAAACCAATTTGGTAAGAAACGACCCGCGTATTCAGTAATGAGTGCGTGCTTCTACATTTAATGCTTGCAACACCCTAAAGTCTCAATCACCTAAACAGTAAGTGGAAACACTAAGCTGAATGGTTGTCGAAAGACGGAAAAAAGTATTGAGGATGAGGTATGCTGAAATAAAAGCCACACATGTGGTGCTAACCCTCACAAACAATGGGCATTTAGCAGGGACGTGACCTAAAGAGACATCCATGGCACACCCCCAACGATTATCTCCTTGAGGGAGAGTAAATCCGTAAGTCACTGACGGAAGAAAAATGTAGCTCCTATGACACATAGGATGAAGATTTAATCTGAACTTATCTGAAAGGATAAGCCGTGATTCGCTCACGCTAATAGATTGACGCTCTATTAGGAACATTATTGGGTTTCACTGTCAACCACATTGACAGCACCTTGGCACCGTATGCTGAAAAATCTTATCAGCACTACCTCAACGATGCTAAAGAATACGGTATTGCAGACGCTGAACGTTATGCAACAGATAAAACACTCAAAGAAATTAAACAAGGTGTCCAAAGTTACACCTATGAACTTGCACAAACACAAAATGCCTTGGGACAAACGCCGTTTACTACCATCAGCTTTGGTATGGATACAAGTAAATGGGGTCGTGAAATCACACGCGCCATTCTAGAAGACCGCATGTCACCAGACAACCGCGACGTCTTCCCTAAACTAGTCTTCATGTACCGAAGTGAAGTTAATGGTGACCCAACATCACCAAACTATGACTTATTCAAACTAAGTCTTGAATGCTCATCTAAGAAACTCTACCCAGATTATTTGAGTTTCGAGTATGAGGGTGACGATGAACATTATCGCCGTGACGTTTACGAACGTAGCGGACAAACTATCGCCCCGATGGGATGCCGAGCTCATTTGTCACCATTTATTGACCCTGAAACTGGTAAAGACGTTACCGATGGTCGATTCAATATTGGTGCCGTATCACTCAACCCTGTCAAGTTTGCTCTTGAAGCTCGTGATGCTGAAGGTAACTTTGACAAAGAAAAATTTGACCAACTTGTTGAAAAATACAGCAACATGGTCTTCGATATTCAAAACTGGCGATACGAACGTGTCGGAAACCTCTATGGTTCGTCAAACCCATTATTCTGGTGTGAAGGCGGAGCATGGCAACGTATTCGCCCTGACCAACAAGTGAAAGACTCACGCCTCTTAGATGGTGCAACAGCCTCTATTGGTTACACAGGTCTTTATGAAATGGTCAATGCTATGAAAGGTTCTGAGTGGGAATCAGTAACCGATGAAGAACGAAAACAAATTCAAGCTGATTTTCTTAATCACGTAAATAAAATTCGTATTGAACGTAGTGAAAAAGATAATCATCCATATGCACTTTACAGTACTCCTGCTGAATCTCTCGTATTCACGTGGGAAAAACTTCTCACAAAGCAATATGGTGTAATTCCAGGTGTCACAGACCGGGACTACTTAACAAACAGTTTTCACCAACCAGTATGGATTCATTCAAGTGCAATAGATAAAATTGACTATGAAAAAGAATTCCACAATATTGCACGAGGTGGACACATTTCATACGCAGAGTTTAATTATGGTGTATCACCAGCATCACTTGAAGCTATTGTAAAATATGCAATGCGACAAGGTATGTACTTTGGCGTTAATGTAATTAGCTCAGTATGTGAAAAATGTGGAGAACATGGGGATTTCCTCATGAACTGTGACAACTGCGGAAGTGAAGATATCTTAGTTGTTGAAAGAGTCTGTGGATATCTTACATATTCTAAACGCTCTGGCGTACAAGCTGTCAATGACGGCAAATGGTCAGAAATTAAAGAACGCGTACGACATGGTGTCGAACGTGGACAACTCGGACAAGCATCGTACGCAGAACTACACGGTAAATAATCGTGTAACATGTGCGCTATGAAGCCAGCCCGTGCAAGTCGGGCCACATGTTTAATAACGCACATACAAATTTGTGATGTTAAATGAAACTAGAAAAGGAAATAAATGTACACTGTATACAATGAAAACGGCGACGTAATCGAACAAAACCTTACCGAAGAACAATTAATTGACTTTGCCAACGAAGAATTTGCACAAACAGACAACATAGACGACGCTATCGAAAATGATTTGCTTTTCTATGACAACGTTTACGACGCTGAATTGAGCTTGAATGAATTCGGATTTAAAGTTGTGGAAATGTAGTAGTTAACAAACCTGTCAACAGGCTATACTATTACTGATAGGACAACGCACCTCCTAGAGGTATCAACACTGACAGTGGAGCAACCTCACATATGCAAGGTTTTATAGTAGAAAGGTAAAAACACATGTTAGATTTAAAACTAGTAAACAAAATAAATGAAGTTGAGAAGCAAACGGGGCAATCGTTACCTAATTTGTTATCTAAAGTTCCTTTAGAAAATGTAGTAACCGCTTTTAATGAGCTACAAATTGTTGACTTGGTCGAGATGGTAAGTAGTGTACCAATATCGAAACTTACATACGGTTTGACAATCATTACTCCAGATGAAATTTCTCAAATTTCCCCAGAAAAATTAAAAATTGTACTAAAATACGGAAACATGTTCACAGTGGAAAATCTTCAATCTAAATTTGGTAGCCGAAGCATTATCATCGCGATAAATAAACTAACAAATAGCGAATTGCAATCTTTACTTTTAGAAGATAACTTCGATGTCATGTGCTGACACAGATGCTCTACCACGCGTTTATCGGTTCCCTTGCGGATAATGCCGTCGAAATCGGTTGGGTCTTATGCTTTAGTTTGTTAGCCGATAAAAACTTAGTAGAGCGAATAACGGTACTGTTTGGCGTAAACGACGCTTTTTGGGTGGTTTTATCCTCTACTTACTACGCAGCTAGAATCTCTATGACGGCAACACTACCCAAACTAATTGAAAAACAAGGGTTGCGTATAGAATCTAAAGTAGTGAAAAATCACATATACTTATTCTATCTCATGTTATTACCATCAGCACTTGGCAGTTTTATGTTTCTACCAAAGTTATTACTCATATTAGGTGTATCCCATGCAGATTTACCATTTTACATCCCATACTTCCAACTTTCAATCATATCTATTTTAATTGCTGCGCCTTGGGCTACATTTATACCATCTTACCTAAGAACGAGAGGACGAAGTAAAGAAGCCACAGTTTTAGACCATACTATTGCATGGTCTATGTTGATTGGTATTTTCTCCACAACTCATATTTTGCATTTAGGTATAAATACTGCATTGGTAGTGAATATTGTAACTAATGCTATACCTCTATATTGGTTCTTATGGAAGAAACCTATTCCTGACTTCTTTTCTAAGGGGTTCGAGTTTTCTTGGTATGAAATCAAAACTTATTGGAAAATTGTTAAATGGGAACTTGTCAGACGACTTGCTCCACGATTATCAGCCATTATTGGCGTGGGTCTTACGATTACAATCAACCCAATTTATGCTGCTATAAAATACTGGATTTCAAATTTAATGATGTTACCTGAAGGTTGGGTGGATTCAATGGCAGGGCTTTTAAATAGTCATGTTTCTCGAAATGTGGGTCTAAATGAACCAATTCCACACAAAGATAATAAATATGTTTTTTGGAAAGCGGTTATCGGTGCCGTTATTTCCATAACTTTGATTTATGCGATTGCTTACTTCGGATTGTCTTGGCTACCTGAGTCAATCTATAAAGGTATTATATCCCCAATCATTTGGATATTGTTACCTATTGAGATTGTAACAAAACTCCGATACTATATGTGGTTGGCTATTAGTCGTTCATATCGACACGATTTGAACGGTGTCGCTCAAATGATTTACACAATACCAACAGCTATATTAACACCTTTACTACTTTGGTTATTCTTACATCGATTACAATTAAGTTTTGAATCAATTTTTGCAGTTGGGGCAATTGTAGGAACTATTCAGTGGCTAGGTACTGAAATCTACTTCAGATGGAACACAAAGTCATCAATTTTAAAGGAAATTATATGAAAGCACGTAAAAAACCAATTGAAGTAATGGCAATCCATTACACTCACAATATAGACCTCGACAAATTGTTAGAATTGTTGAGAACCAATAAAGAAGAACCTGTTCGATATGACGAAAACGATAAAACAATTTATATCCAAAAAGAACGTGGCGAAATTGCGTTAAAGTATGGAAATTGGATTATTTTTGAAGAAAACACTGATAAATGTTTTTGGTCTATCGACCATGAGATTTTCTTAAAAACGTATATTAAAGTTCCAAATACCGTTAATACGTTCGTCAAAAAGGTTTATGAGGTTGAATATGTGGAACTAAAGTCTTTAAGTGAAAAAGATATAATTGACGTTCTAAATTTTGTAGGATATGTAGTTAATAAAAATGAACCTTTGACTTCTCTTCAACGAAATGACCTAATCAAAGAAATACAAGAACAAGGATATATTTTAATAAACACATTAGAAGGCGTTGAAAAGTTATACCCTACAGAAATTTTAATCCGAGGTGTTGAAAACGAATATTATCCAGTCAAACGAACCAATTTCGATAAGGTTTATGAAGTGATATAAATCACCAGTCTTTGAAACTTGACAAATTTATTTAACATGCTATTCGGCATATTATGCAGAACACATAAGAATAACAATTCGCAACAATTGTTGCCGTACCTATATAATGGAATACTGCTGGTTCAAGTCCAGCTATAGGTGTATAAATAAAAATTTAAGGAAAACTTTTTATGGAATATCAAACTAATTTACGAACATTAGCATTAAATACACATATCAATGCGTTTCGTAGTCAATTAAATACATTTTTAGAATCAAAAAATGCAGACACACGTGAAAGTGCCTATGAACATATTCGTAATCAAATTGAAAAATATTATGAAGACGGATATGCCTATGCTGATATTGAAATAACTGTTGATTTAACAAAAAATACAGCTGCAATCATTCAATCATATATTGATATTGACCAAATGGATGAGTATTCTAATCAAATTACAAACCGATTAGAACCATTAATTTCACAATTTACAGTTGATAATATTACATATCATATTGGTGAATATGTCAAACCGTATAATGTTTATTATCTTGAAGCAACTTTGCGTATTAAATTTTAGGTAACTATTATGAGCTTAGGTGAACAAAAGATAAATGACCAACGTCATTTAACAAATCTATGGAAACATATGGCACGAATAGCAAAGAAATATGACGCAATCAGAGATGATGTAGATGTTGAAATTTTTCGTGAATTAACTGAAAAATATAATAATCATATGGTTCATATTGTGTTTGACATTACAAGTAACGACTATGATGTGGCATTACACGATGCCAAAGAATATGCAAAATATATTACGGAGAATTCAGGCAATGAATTATATGCTTTAACCGTCACTGGTGGAGCTCAGCCCGAGGGTTATTCAATGATGCCATGTATTCATATTATCTATAATAAAAGCTATTTGTTAGTATTAGAAGATTTATTGAATTTATAATGAAAAGGAAACTGAATGTTTAAAAAATCAAAAAGGAAACAATACAAAACGGAATTGACTGAAGTTTTGAAAGAATATCCTAACGAAGATATTTATCGAGCAGTAGTTACACGTGTTGACAATAATGGTTTAGAATCTCAACAACCATTAACAACACCAAACAGACCTAAAGGCTATGTGATTAATTCAGTAGCTCTTTACGCACGAAAAATGGAAATCACAAGTTATGAATCAGATTCAAATAAAATTCGTATTCATATTGAACCTGTAAATGTTCGTGATTTTTATATTGATATTATTAAAGGAAATTTTGAACTATGAATATTAATGAATTAAAAGATGCCATTCACAATGTGACTGACGAACCATTAACGTTGACTGTTGATAAATTTGATATGACAGATATTGAAGAATTTATCCAAGATGAAAAACTCGATTATATTATCGAGGATGATGTTGTTATGGTTGCACGAACTAAATAAGATAAAGCTATAATAGTTCAAATTGTAAACAAAATAGTAAACAAAATAGTAAACAAAATAGTAAGCAAAGGGTGACAATATGTTAAAATTTTTACAAAGATTTAAAAAAGTAGATACACTATCACAAGAAGAACTCGACCATATTGCATTACAAGATGAAAATGCAAAACTTAAAGCACAATTAGAACTATTTAAAGCGGCTAATTTACAATTAGCTCAACAGTTAACCGATGAAGACTCTGAACCAGCTGTTGATGTTGATATTAATGACCAAATTAAATTTGCATACCTACGCTGTGTTACAAAAATTGTTGAGCATGATGGAACTTTAACAGTACCCGTATATAACCGCAAACTAGCATGTCATACAACATTTCGTAATGACACGCAAAAGCAAAAATTGCAAGAGTTGTTACGTCAACAAAACAATGTACCGTTTTCTGAGGTAAGCTATTTATTAAAGAAACTGGGATACAACGTTGCTTATGACTCTCGCTATTCATATAGCAATAAGAGAACATATAAATATGCAACAATAACGAAAGAGAATTTTGTACATGAATAATGACTTATTTATTTCTATTGAACCAAATATTGAGGCTACCGATACTCAAGATGTTGTCTATGAAGATGTCAGTCGTAATTATAAATATGCAAAATATTGGTCGAATAATTGGCGAAAAGTTCACGGATTACCATTACGACGTAAAGAAAACAACAAATTTCATGTATATTTGAAACCAAAACTATTAACAGTAGAAGAAACCAACGCACTTCGAGACATGCAAGAAGTTCTTGAATGGTTTGCAGGGAAAATAAATGGCATACATACATCAAATAAATAAATTTGATATTGATAACGATTTTGGTCAAGGTCCTGTAGTTTCTGTATTTTTCAACTTCTGTTCATTTCATTGCCCACAATGTTGGAATCAAGACACGTGGGATAGAAAAGAAGACTTGTACTGGGATAATGATGAAGCGGTACGTGTTATCGTGGACGCATTACAAACACAGCTTATCAAACGAGGTATGAAACCTAATTTAAGCTTATTAGGTGGTGACCCAATTGTAACTGAAAACATAGACAGCACTATTTATATTATTGACCAAGTGCGAAAGCAAGTACCAGATGTCAAAATATCTGTATGGACAGGTTTTGATATTGAAGACTGGTATAAGACAGATAAATTTGAAAAGCAAAAAACTATTTTACCACGAATCAACTATCTAATTGATGGTCGATTTGTATATCAATTAAAAACTAAAAATCAAATGTTTGGGTCTATTAACCAACGAGTTATCGATACACAAAAATTTATAACACAGAATTTAGATATTAAAGAAAATATATTGGCAAGTTTAGCATATCCTAATGTGAACTTAAGTGTGATTGAAAAACCTGGATATCATACAACACCGTTAGATTCAATGCAAAAATATATTCAAAGCGATTACAGGTCATACACAAGGTCTATCTTAGCTGATGTTAAAGCAAGCACTTGACAAAGCACCTCTTTTATGGTATAATGGAATTATAATCATAAAGGGGGTTTTTTATTCGTGAAGAAATATTTCTTACTCACGACAACCGTACTAACGTTATTTGCCGCAACTCCAGTGACACATGCTGATACAATGCAATCAGTATCAAATGAGATACAAAAAGTTGATAAGCAATTAACAGACGCAAAATATAAAGAATCACATAAATCAATTGTACAACGAATCTCAGAATTATTCACATCACACGCTGATGAAGAATCTGATGTCGATAAATTATCAAAAAAATTATATAAGTTACATTTAAAGAAATCTAATTTATATAAACAGGAAACATCAACTAAAGCAACACAATTAAACACCACTTCACAGCATAATATGGAGTCTAAAAAAGAAGCCAAGAAAAAAGCTGATGAAGAGGCTAAGCGTAAAGCCGATGAAGAAGCTACACGTAAAGCTGAGGACGAGGCAAAAGCTAAAGCTCAAGAAGCTGAAAAAGCAAAAGCAGAAGCATCTAAGCAATCTAGTACACAGCCCACCTCACAACCACAATCTTCTCAAGCACCAAGTTACACACCTGTAACCCATGATGGTATTCAATTTGGAAGTGATGGCTTACTAGTGATGCAATCATCATCTAAAGCACAACAAGCCATTAATTTGTTATTAGGAATTCCTGGACATAGTAATGGTAGTGGATATCATGCATCAACAGGACTTGATTCATTAATTGATTCATTATCAACACCTGAAGCCTTATATGTACTTCACCAAATTGAAGGTGCCGGCTTTGGACAAACAGCTAGTGGATATGCTGGTATGGATACACCAGAATCACATAAAGCACTTGTTAGTATCCAATTAAATGGACGCTTTGGCGGTTCAATACATGAATTACTAAAACATTGGGGAACATATAGCTACGGTGGCTATTAACAGCCTTGTGTACACAAGACTAAACTGGGGACAATCCCCAAACCCCATTATAATTTTAAAGTAATATGAGTAGCATATTACTTTTTATATCTAGGGGGCATTTTTATGGACAAATTAACCGAAGATTATCAGCCACATATAGCATGTCAAGCTGTTTCAAAACAATTTATTCAAAAGCATAATCCAAGTGAGCCAACATTGCTAATTGCAATCAATGATTATGATGACAAGTTCAAAACATTTAAAGAACGTACAAATTATATCACGTATTCAAAATATACAGCAGTACACTGGGTATTTTTTGATGATATTGACCATGTGCCGTTCACACATAGTGGTATTATAACAGTAAAACAGGCTGAAAATATCATTGACTTTTTAGATTATCAGTTTGAACATAAAAATTTTGAGAAAATTATTGTGCATTGCCAAGCTGGTATTAGTAGAAGTCAAGCGGTTGCATTATTTATTGCTAAATATTACTTACATGATGAAGACTTATACAATCAATTGTACCATCAACGTGGTAAAGTAACAGGTGGTAATAAGCTAGTCTATAATAGACTAGTTGATGCATATAATAAGAAACATGAGGGTTAAGATGAATCATTTAATTGATATTTTTAAACAAGAATTTAAAACACCCAGAAATTTTCCAGCCGTAGTTTCAACGGACAATTATGTCAACGAATGGATGAAATTACAACCCAGTAAAGATGATATTCAAAAAATTAATGATGAATTATCAGCATTTTTACGAGATGAGGGCTATGTAAATATCAGTCCAACATGGTATTTCATTAAAATTGTTCCATTAGCTTACGAGGATGATTATAATGAATATCAAAAGCATTATGATAAATACCAAATGAGCAATCAGTCAATGGCTGGTTTATATATGGGTGCTATCGTTATTGGATTAATGGCACTAGCTCAAGTTATCAATCAAGGCTTTTCACATGCAACAACAACTATTATTTTTGCGGTTGCAATGGGTGTTATTGCGGGAACATTAAATATGAGAGCAGTGTATCACAAGAAAAATGTGAATGAATTTGTTGAAAAAAACAACACATTGCAATTAACGAAACTATAGGTAAATTTATGAAAATTTTAGTCGTACCAGACATACATATGAAAACAAAGCAGATGCTACCAAAAGTTGCCAAAATTGCAAATGAGCAAGAGATTGATAAAATTGTTTTTATTGGAGATTATTTTGACGACTGGCATCAAGTAAACAACGCCAAGTTATATCGTGACACAATTGACGACTTGAAAGATTTTTACGATGAATTTGATTGTGTCTTTTTACTTGGGAATCACGATGTACCATACATTACTAATGAATATCATCCATATTCATCACCATTTTATGATGTGCGCTTGGATGTATATGCATTTTTGAAATATGTAAATGCACAAGTCGCCTATCAAGCTGATGGCATCACTTATTCCCATGCAGGCTTTTGTAAATATGATGACATTAAGCCCTGGATGTTTGAACCAAGTATTGACCATTTTGGTAAACTACGTCAACTAGACCGACAACCGGGTTCCGCCTTATGGATAAGACCTGATTATCCAGGTTCACGTGTACCAAATCAAGTTGTTGGGCATACACCTGTAAACACGGTACAAGAACATGACGGTGTAACTTATATTGACACATGGTCAACATATCCAATGGGTGGGCATATCGGTGATGGTTCATTTGTAATAGTGGATAATGGTGAGATTACTCCAACGTTTTGATTGGGGTGAGCTCGCGAAGCGAGCGAGGGGGCTTGCCCCCTAAAAATAAAATAAGCACGCCGAAGGCGTGCCAGAAAGGAACGGAAAAAATGACAATAACATTAGAAAACAACACAACAATGCTATTATCAGATATTAATTATGGAGATGTATATATCAAAAACGGATTATTATATCTTACTGATGCATACCCAGTTAAACGACTAGGTGACAAATTAGTATCCGACTATAGTTATGAAGACTTATGCCGTATTGTGAATTGAGGTAAATATGACAGCCCATTTTAATTATAAATTGACATTAAAATCTGGTGAGATTTATGAAAATACGGACGGGGGCTCAGTGGGAATTGTACGTGATATTTTCCTAGAAGATTATCCAGGCAAACCCGTTACATTAACAGACTATAATGACTTATTAGATAAAAGTATTGTTCTATTTAATGAACGAGAACTTTCATTACATATTTTCGGGGACTCTTTTCCATCAAAATTCAAAAATATATTCAAAACAGACCCAAATTATGAAGACACCGTTTTCGCATTTGACCCTACAGTTTTGAGTAATAAGAAATTTGATGAATTCTTAGAATTGCTTAATTATGCCAGTGATATATCTATTGACAATATCAACGAATTTTTACCGGTTGAAATTGAAGTTCTCATGGATGCTCATGTATTAGCAACGTTTGATTCTAATAATGATAATCGATATAAAACGGCACTTAGAAAACGATGGTTTATTGAATATTTAACAAATCGTACTCTATTTGGATTTCCACTTGCTGAAATTCAAAGTCTGGAATATAGTTTAGATTAAAGTTATGATGGATTTTGAAGATAAATTAGCAGACCAAACGGTTAATCGACTTGCTAGACCAACATATCATAGAACACAACAGCAAAAAGATTATATGTGTAAATTAGCTGCAAAAATAATATTACACAACTATAAAGTGACTAATTAAGACTATTGAAACTTGACAAATCGCCTATTTTGTTATATACTATATGTATGAAGTAATAATAACAACAGGTAATATATATGGTAACTATAAAGCAGATAAACCCGAATTCACCACGTTTAGGCTATGAGGTTCAAAAAGGTTTAATTGTTGATATGCCAAATGGTGATGGTAAAGCAATTATTGAAGAAGCCGACAATTGTATAACTATATCAGAGCAAGACGGAGCCCATTCAGTAACTTTGAAAAATGTAAAAGTACCTGATTTGGGAAATCCTAATATTATGATAGAGATACGAGGCGATGTTGATAATAATCATTTAACGTTAGAAGATGTTGATTTTCACACACAAGAAACGACAATTGTCAGCAGTCATAGTGATAATTCAATTTCAGACACTATATTTTATGGCAATAATTATGTATATATGCAAAAGCATACAATTACAGATGCATTTATTGAAGATTGTCATATAGAACGGTCATCTGTAACCTATAGTAATGTAGACCACAGTTATATTTTAGCAACAACTGTTGATGCGAGTGCTGTGAAAAGTAGTCGCTTATATGCAACAGAAACAATTGATAGTACAGTATCATTAACGAAAATGTCATTAGGTACCGTTCATAATGCAACCATCGCCGGAATAATCAAAGGTCCTATGGATGAGCATCGTATACTAACTGATGGTTACTATGTTGGCAGAGCTGAAGTTAAAGATGATATTGCTTATAATGAGGCATTAGCTTTATTAATATTAACCGATAGTTTACCAACTGAAATTGATAAGAAGTATTATCGACCATCACAAGCACTAATGGATACTATTCAAGATAAATGGGACACAGTACCTACTGAGATGAAAAACAATGTGCTTGAAACAACACCATTTTTAACAACCATTGTTGGTGATGACGTACCAATGGATGATATAGTTCAAAGTGTGTACGATGATGAAGCTTGGCGAGTTGCTGATGAATTTTATATTGACCCAAATATATTCTTATTCTCAGACAAAGATGATTTACAACAATAAGGGAGATTTTTATGGATAATCGACTTAATAGAATCTGGGACAATGCGTCCGATGAACTAAAAGCTGAAGCTCGTGAATTTGCAGCATCATTAGGCGTTAAAGATGCAGAAGCTGTTGCTCGAGATTATGTTATTGAACAAGCTTTAACACAATCACGAGAAGATGAAGATGCAATTGACCCAAGTATTTTTGACTTTTCTGACCAAAATGAATTACAACAATAAAGCGAATAAGAGGTTATTTATTTGCTTTCGAAATTGTATACACAATTTCGAAATATGGGGCACTCATAAAGTCTTCGACTTTATTCGTTTTAGCCCCAACGTATGTGTGCAAGCACACATACCCCCACTTAATATATGAAATCTTTAATGTGATTTCTTTTTCCAAATAAATGACCTCCATATTAAATTTTTAATTTTTCAGTGCGTTATTATGCAGCCGGGCATTTTACTAGTTCGAATCTAGAATAACGTATAGGGCTTGACAACCTTTAATTTTTTTGGTATAATATATGTTATAAAAGTTAATCGTTAGTAAAGCCTATAGGCATTGAGATTATTTGAAGAATGTGATTCAAACGTAGGATATGTAGTGTGAACGTTTGATGACTGTTTGTAGAAAACAGAAGTGTGCTATTATGCATTTGGGCATTTTATCAGTTCGAAACTGAAATAGCATATAGGGCTTGACAACTTTTAATTTTTGTGGTATAATATATGTATCAATCATTACAAGTCGTCAAAGTCAGACCAGGTGTTTTAAGTTGTTAACTATTTGTAAAAAAACAGTGGTTTGCTAGTAATAAATAAAAGTGTGCTATTATGCATTAGGGTATTTTATCAGTTCGAAACTGAAATAGCATATAGGGCTTGACAAACTTTAATTTTTATGGTATAATAATACTATAAAGGTTAGTTTATAAGCCTGACGTGGTAAATAATTGCAAGTGGTACCTCTTCACGCTATTAGAAATTGGGAATTTCACCAGTTTACATCTGGAATAGCGTAACAGATTGAGTTTCAATCAGTGGATTATGATATAACGGATATTCTACTAGTTCGACTCTAGCATAATCTATAGGCTATAATAGCCTAATAACAATTTTTAATAAGTTTTTTTAAAAGTTTAAGTATTCAATGTGTTCAATTGAAAGACCTCAAAAATAATCTCACACTTTGTGGGATTTTCACGGACGAATAGCGAAGTTGGTTAAACGCGGTGGACTGTAAATCCACTCTCATTGAGTTCGGCAGTTCGAATCTGTCTTCGTCCATTTAATCCACCATAGCTCAGTTGGTAGTAGCGTCTGACTGTTAATCAGAATGTCGCAGGTTCGAGTCCTGCTGGTGGAGTTTTAGGTCGGGTAGCTCAGAGGTAGAGCAGTTGGTTGAAGCCCAGCGTGTCGTAGGTTCAATTCCTACTCTGACCATTTTGTCAAAGCAAAGACACTAAAATATGCTGGATTGTGATAACTATTTAATTTACAGACAAAGGGGAAGCCTATGAAAAAGTTTGCACTTGCCTTATTAGCTGTTGTTTGTCTAGGTGTTGCTTGTAGCTTTACAAGTTCAACAGCATCTGCAGCAACAAAACGTTATCGTATCACTTATACGGGGCCAACTGTAATTCGTAATGGAAACAATGTACGATATGTTTGGACTCCGCATCTTGAACGCATTCGTTAAGACTGCGTAAAAATCACGATTATTCGTGATTTCTATATGGATGAATACTCAAGTTGGTGAAGAGGCGGCATTGCTAACGCCGTAGGTGGTCAAACACGCGCAGGTTCGAGCCCTGCTTCATCCGTTTCATAAAAAATTATAAAATCAGAACTGAAAGGACTAATTGCAAATGAGTAAATTACAATTAATTATAGCATTAAGTATTGCATTAGTTATTGCAGTCTGTATTTCTAGTTTAATTATTTCTCTTTTTGCTGCATTAATTAAACTATCAATTATTGCAATTCTAACAATTTTAATTTTTACATATATTTGTTCAATCATTACAGTGATTCGAGCAATGAAAAAGTAACACTCTTAGTTTAGTGGTAGAATCGCGGTCTCCAAAACCGTTGGCGGAGGTTCGAATCCTCCAGGGTGTGTTTCACGCATGTGAAATCAGGCTTAGCTGAGATAATCTATAGTGATATAGGAAAACGATATGTGTTAGGACATCCACAATCGTACCGTTATGGGTCAATCTAAGCAAAATAGGTCTTAATGTTTTCAATGATAGTGGAAACAGCTTATAAAATGATAACTTTTAAAAGGTAACTTTTAAACCGAGGGCTACTGCTAAGGTACATATGACAGTATGTGAGTTATTGTTGAAGTAGGTGAGACGATGTAAGATACTTCAGTGCGAGGGTCGCGCCAAGTGCGAGTATCAGTAATATGTTGCTGATGGCTTGTTGCCATTTCAACGATTACAGCTGTAAAGGTTGCTAGCCTTTCAGTAACGTGTCGGCGCTGTGCATTTTGAATCTCAAAAGGATTTGAAACACAAGGCGATGCGTGTCGACGGTGTCCATGAATAATAGATGATTTTTATATATGGTATATATTGGTTCAATTAATATTTATAATAGCAAAAGTCATCGCCCGTTATAACCAACAGTGTCTTTTCGTAGGATTAACCTACGCACATGAGACTCGCAAGGTTGATTGTGATGTCAATGAGTAAAGCAACTTAGTCCTTTAGCGGGGATTTTGATAATTGAAAGCTGGCATAGTAAGTTATAACGTAACGAGTGGTAAACGTAAATTATCAGGCATGAACATTACATGACGGAAGTTGTGTGGATACGTTTCTAAACAATAAGGAAATTAAAGATGTTCGCATAACGCTGTAATCTCAGGCGTTTATAATGGGGTATAGCCAAGCGGTAAGGCAAGGGACTTTGACTCCCTCATGCGTTGGTTCGAATCCAGCTACCCCAGTTGAATGGATTAGGTAGAATTGAGGTAAAATGAAAAAACTACTTATTTCAGCAATTATGGCATTAACACTACTTATTCCATCATTTGCACATGCAGACAATAAAGAATCTTATACAAATACAATTAAATTTGATAATAAGATTTTATCTGTAGGTGAATTCAAAATGAATAATATTTGGGATATTCCTTCAGTCTATGCAGCCCAAGATTATATTAATCAAGGCTATGTTGCACAAGGATATCACCCATTGGATTTTTCTGACAATCTAATGACATATTTAGGTGGTCATAATCCGGGTGTGATGTCTGAAATTGCTCAATACGCAGGTGTAGGTAAACGAGTGACCGTATGGGATAAAAATGGAACTAAAAAAGAATTGGAGTTTTCACGTTGTATTGAAATCCCTCGTGGATTTTACATGGACCCAAATTCAGATATTGTATCATTTTTAGATAATCATATGGATGAACGTGAAGGTCTTGTATTGCAATATTGTAGTACCGATAATTATACAAAATTATTATGGATTTTATATCCAGTGAATTAGCACTTTAACTACACAATCATTACAACAATAATACACAGTGTCAAGGAAAAGACATAAAAACCATACCACGCGCTGGTGGTGAAATTGGCAAACACACAGGACTTAAAATCCTGCGACCGGGAACGGTCTTGCGGGTTCGACCCCCGCCCGGCGCATAGCTCTAGACTGAGCTTGACAAAATATTTGATAAGATTATAGCTAAGATTCAACCCGGCCCAGAGCATCGCTCTAGACAGGGCTTGACAAAATTGAAAAAATGTGATATAATAGATATATAAGGATAAGATATGGGATTATTATCAGGCATTTTAGGAAATGCATCCAAAGCAAATACTAATCATGTTGAACAAGAATTACAAAAGATATTATTACCAAATGAAGACATTGAATATGCCTATTCATTAGTACGTGATATTATTGCATTCACCAAATATCGAATGATTGTAGTTGACAAGCAAGGTGTGACTGGTAAAAAGATTTCGTATCGTACAATTCCTTACAAATCAATTTCACGATTTGAAGTCGAAACAGCGGGTCATTTTGATTTAGATGCTGAGTTGAAGATTTGGGTATCATCAGGTGTAGAACCTGTAGAATCATTGGAGTTTTCAAATGATTCTAGTATTTATGAGATTCAACAAGTATTAGCATTAGCTGTTTTGGCAGAATAAATATAGCGAACTTAGATGTAATGAGAACCAAATTACATATCGTTATAATATCACAAACAAATAATGGAGGCTGGCTCAGTCTCTGAGGAGTAATCCTCTTGAAGCGTTAATAGAATGTCACTGTCATTACCCGGAAACGGATATGGGAATACATTTGTAGACGAACGTGAGGAAAACATAGTTGATATGTTTTTCAGAGCAGAGCGTTAGCCTTACAAGGTGGCTCTTTTCATGCGAGTGTAGTTTAATGGTAAAACTACAGCCTTCCAAGCTGTTGTCGCGAGTTCGATTCTCGTCACTCGCTTATGGTCCGTTGGTCAAGGGGTCAAGACACCGCCTTTTCACGGCGGTAACACGAGTTCGAATCTCGTACGGACTATATGTCAAAGCAAAGACGTTAAAACTCGGCGTGCATTTAGACACGATTCGTAAGGTTGGCGTTAACTAGTGCAATGGCACGGTTGCCAACTAAGATGATAAGTAGTATACTCTAGCCGAAAACGCAATGGTACGCAAATGGTTCACTATTACCATGTATATAACGCTCGGAGGACTATGCTATGGAGGCATCAACTATGCTAAAAACGAGGTTTTGGAACTATTCTATTTAGCATGGTTCTAAAAGTTTCAAGTAAAATTCCTTGAAGAACCTGCAGTTTTAGAACTATTCTATTTGGCATGGTTCTAAAAGTTTGATAATGTGAGATTAAACCTAGCCCCAGTTTTGGAACTATTCTTATTTGGCATAGTTCTAAAAGCAGGTAGCTATGATAACAAACGCTAGAATAGCATTGGAACTGTTCTATTTGGCATGGTTCTAAAAGTAAATTATAAATAATTTGTAGTAATTATTCGTTTTGCAACTATTTTAGTCAGTATGGTTCTAAAAGATATAATGATGATAGAGTTGTCACGTATCCAATTAGTTTTGAAACTATGTTATTTAGTATGGTTCTAAAAGCGGTTATTACATAATCTAACGCAAAAAAATAGTGATAAAATAGTCTAACGGCTAATATTTTATGGAGGATTACCCAAGTCCGGCTGAAGGGAACGGTCTTGAAAACCGTCAGGCGTGTAAAAGCGTGCGTGGGTTCGAATCCCACATCCTCCTTATAATTAACGCGAGATGGAGCAGTTGGCAGCTTGCCGGGCTCATAACCCGGAGGTCGTAGGTTCGAGTCCTACTCTCGCAATATGACTCCGTAGCTCAGTTGGTAGAGCAGCGGACTTTTAATCCGTGGGTCGCAGGTTCGAATCCTGCCGGGGTCATTGGAGGTTGGCTCAACCTCTGAAGATATACTATATCTTCTTGATGTGTTAAGAGATTGTCAATGTCATTACCACCGTGAGTGGATATGGGAATACAATTGTAGACGAACATGAGAAAAACATAGACACGTTGTTAAATATTTACATTTGTCTATATTTTTCGGGGCATGAAGCCTAGTTGTTATATGCAATGCAAGCCTTATTCGTTAAGGAAGCACCGTACTTGCAAGTCTTGGCTGAGTAAAATCAGTCAATTGCCGGATTAGCTCAGTTGGCAGAGCATCTGATTTGTAATCAGGGGGTCGCAGGTTCGAATCCTGTTTCCGGCATTTGGTCTAGTAGCGCAGTTGGTTAGCGCACCTGCCTGTCACGCAGGGGGTCGCGGGTTCGAGTCCCGTCTAGACCGTGCAAGAGGTCGCGGGTTAAGACCCGATTGACCGTGTGTAACACATGTGTTACTATTTGGCTTGATGATATTTATAACTTGTCACGAAGTTATAAGTGTAGGGCTCACAATTGGTTTGTCTGGGAGCCGAATCGTGAATAAAACAGACGTGCGGTTATTATAATACCATATTATTATAATAGTCGAAACTTAACCAAAAAAGTTATTTCAATTGAAATTAGTGACTTCAATTTTTATCCACGAAATAACAAAAAATCATAACTCAAGTTATGTGACTGTTACGTTAGAGTATGGTCAGGCGTGTTGAAACTCAATAGCTAGAGCCGTGTTATTGAATGTACGTCTTTAATTGGGGTTTTCGGTGAACACCGCGGGGCTCGATAAAACCGACTGATGAAAGAAGCAGTATGATTGCTTTAACTTTAAAATATGGTTTATTGTTAATGTAATCATTTAAAAGCACTTATGGCGAAATTTGGCAGACGCGCTAGACTTAGAATCTAGTGTCCTTTGGACGTGTAGGTTCAACTCCTACTGGGTGCATAAGCGGTGATTCACTACCATCAAATGTGAGATAAAAAAGCGGTGATACTCCACCAAAAGTGAGTGATAAAAATAAAATTAAAAGATTTTAATTTTAATAATCAAGAGACACATATTCATTTTTATGTACCAAAAGAATTATGAATACTCGAGATTACGTTCATTTGTTCAAAATGGTAATAAATGTTATTATTACGTTGATATAACGGTCAATAATGATAATCCAAAAGTTTTATCTGATAAGACTTTTCCTGAATTGTTTGACGCAATGCAAGATGTGGTACGGGATATAAATTATCTGACTTGTAAATTAGTGAAAGTAAAAGGGGCGAAGAAATGTTTTTAAAAATAATCAGTAGTATCTCTACAAATAATTTCCAAGACCCAAACATGATGGAAAAAATTAGCCATCTATGGCAGGAAAACCAGAAAGAAGTAGAGGAGGCGTTTGCCCAAGGGCTTCCGATTTATGCAGTCTATCATGATTATGTCAGTGACTACAAGGGAGATTATAGCTTGTCGCTCTGTAGTCTATCCAATAAAGAAGACTGGGATTTTGACACTTCAGGGCAAACCTACCAAGTGTTTGAGGTGGATACAAGTGATTCAAAAGGACACCTTCATACCTGGCAACGAATTTGGCAAGCTGAAGAAGCGAGAGAGCTACAACGTCAGTATAGTATTGATTTTGAAAAATATGAACCAGACCAGACAGTATCTGTCTTTATCGCTACCCCCAATAATGGGTAAATTGACAGAATTGAAGATATGGTGATTCCCTACCAAAAATGGGAGCGTTAACCGAGGTGATTCACGGCCTATATCCCAATTGTGAATACTAACAAAACGGAGATTCCCCGCCGTACCCAAGTGGAAGTTTTACATTTTGGACTTGTCTGAGCCTTACAAGACTACCTACTGAGGGCAGAACAGGCAGCTGCCGCACCTTTATGGTCTTAAAGAGATGCTGGAAACGTCACCCAGCCAGTAGAATTCGCGGGTTAGAGGCTACAACTTGCGCCGGCCAATCGGCATGTCAAAAGCATGAAAAAGAATAATTGGACTACCAGCCTGAGGAATAGACGGACGTAGCTAGCACGCTGTGAAAAGCATATGTGTGAACATAGTCAAAGCAAAGACTTTAAAACTCACCATTGCAGTGGTTTGTAATTTTATTATAAGGAAACCTGTAGTTGTCTGTGAACACAGGTACATACCGGCGTAACTCAAAAGGGGACGTTTGTAGTCATATGAAAAGTATGGCAATAGGTATGGTTTTATGATTAAACGTTTTAATGTAAAGGTACACTTTTCCGTTGGGAATTGGTCTTGCGTCAAAGTTCGCTCACAGGTGTGAGAGGTGGAACAAATAGTTCAGAACTTATTTTATAAGTGACGGAACTATCACGTAGGGAATTATAATTCTTTAGTCGTGAAGCATGGTGACATGTGTATAAAACGGATATAAGTGGTTGAGTTGCCAAAGACTATATAAAAAAAGCAACAGTCATTACAGTCGTGTAGTATTGGTCTACACCATCTCATCAGTATTATGGTCGGCCAACCATAATCGAGGTGTCGCATAGTAAGCGTTGACTATATACATTGTGGGTGGTGTCCCACTTTAGTGGCGGAATAAGTTCATCGGCTTAACGCACGGTAACATGACACTCAAAAGGTGCTTTGAGACGTGATTACGTCGAATTGTTATCGGTATGTGTATAGGTAGACGTTAGTGCAAGTTAGGGACTCTAGTACAGAAAACGTGTTGCATTGCGAGTGTAACACCAAGTTTAAGTGTCCAGTGTGGTTGATGGTGTGAAAGCATCTATAAGAGTTAGCCTAATGAATGCTGTAATCAAATCCACAGAAGTTATGATACTGCATAAAGCAGCAAATTACCAAGATGTGGTGGCTCATATACGGTACTGGTCCGTATCATTGTGACAAGAATATACATTGTTTAATTGTAAATGCTGGTAAAAACTAAATCCAGCCCTTTACTTCCGGGAAGTAGCTCAGCTTGGTAGAGTACTTGGTTTGGGACCAAGGGGTCGCAGGTTCGAATCCTGTCTTCCCGATTAGATTATCGCAGAGTAGTAGCAGTTGGTAGCTCGCCAGGCTCATAACCTGGAGGTCGCGGGTTCGAGTCCCGTCTCTGCAATTGGCTCAAGAAGCCTTCATCGTCAAACTGACGATGGTAATCATATTATGACAAATTTAATGTTACATTCTCAGTATTACAATTAAATGTGCTTGTGTGGTGGAATCAGCATACATATCGGGACAGTGCTTTAGCTAGATATCTAGTGAGTTGCTATGCTCGCCAAACCCCGTAAAGAACTGAATGAACAGTCGCCTCAATCAATAGCAGGCTTGTCGGTGCAAATCCGGCCACAAGTATACGTGTCGAAAAAGACCTACGATGTAGGCGGGCGACAGACACTTAGAATTATTGAAATCATGTAAAACCAATTAACTACTTTGCAGTAGTTAATATGGCGATATAAGGCAAACAGGTGCGCCGCACGGTTGTGGTCCGTGTGTTAGTCAGTTCGAGTCTGACATATCGCCTTTTTTAATCGTAAAAACGGTTAATTTTTAGCTTTTTTTACGGTTTTTTTAATAATAAAGAAAACAGGGAATTTTATGAAAACATTTGCTATTATCAAACCAGACGCTATTGAACTTAATCTAACAGACACTATTAAGAATCAATTACGTAAAAATGGCTTTACAATTGTACGTGAAAAAGAAGTACAAGCGACAAAAGAAAAACTAGAGCAACACTATGCTCATATCAAAGATAAACCATTTTTCCCTAGTATCGTTAAATATATGACACGTAAACCAGTCATCATTTTAGAATTAGAAAAAGATAATGCAGTAGCAGATTGGCGTCAGATGATGGGTTCAACAAATCCAAATGAAGCTGACCATCAGTCATTACGAGGTCAATATGGTAAAATTGCAAGTGATGGAACAATGGAAAACATTGTACACGGCTCTGATTCAGAAGAAAATGCTAAAAAAGAAATCAAATTATGGTTTGAAGATTAATTGAACGCCTCCGGCGTTCTTTTATTTTATGCGCCTTCGGCGCAAGGGTGCTCGCGCTCACTTCGTTCGCATTTAAAACGTAGGGGATTTTGGGCACCATAGGATAATGTATATATTTCAAAAGTACGAATATTACTTGACAAATATATCAAAATATAGTATAATATAAATAAATAAGTATAAAGGTAGTATTTTATGAATAAATCTGAATTAGAACAAAAACGCGATTATTTATTGCGTGAATTAGAAATTGTTGATAAAGATATTGCATCAATACCAGACCTTAAAGAAGACGTTATTGATGTAAAAGCAAATAAAGCGTATATTTATGATATTTGTGAGACACATAACATTCGCTATTTTGAAGACTCAGCCAATCACTATCGCCTTAATAAAGAAATTGCATCAACGGGTAGATATGTACAATCATATATCCGATGTGACGATAAAGATATTGATGAATTATCAAATGAATTTGAAACCTTTTTGAAAATGGTAAACGTTTTGGAAATAGTTGTAACAAATGATATTACACAAATTTCAAACATAGTAAATCATCGCATTGTATTAACTTATCAAAATGAAATTTATATTGAGTTAGTCATTAAAAATGATAAATTAATTATTACATTTAGTAAAGAATTTGATTTATTCGATGAACTCAAGTTATCACTAACAAATGAGTTATATCTTAAGGGATATAATAATAGTGATGAAGAATCAATCATCACAATTAATTCTCAAAAAGAATTAGACTTAGATGACGCTAATTTTGAAATTTATTTGACATCAACGATTCATAAAGCACTTAAAGAATTTAATAGTATCAACGAATTTTAAAAAAAGGTAACATAATGACTAAATATTATCGGTTCATTTCCACTGATGAATATAATGCATTGCTTGATAAGGGCTTTGCGGAAAACAAAACCGCCAGACCCTTATTTCTATTATCAGAGAACCCAAAAACAAAAATTTTACCAGAAAAATATAATTATAATTTATCAATGGAAGAATTCTTCACACTAGAATTTCCATCACATCCAGCATTTACAAAAGAGGTTTTTTTAAGTTATCTCATTGGGCCAATTAGTCATGATTATTTAATTGAATTAGAATTTGAAAACACACCGTCTATGTATAATCTAGGTTGGTATGGATATGATGACGATTCCGAATTATGTGTACTTGAAACATGTATTAAACGATATGAAATATCAAATATTACAGCAATATATACTGGTGATTTTTATGACTGGCGAAATATTAAAAATATCAAAAATGAAAGGTGAAATATGAATCTCACAACAGAATTAATTTGGTTTTTAATTATTATATTCATTATATTAATCGGCTTAGCTATTTGTGATAGCTTAGGTTTTCTAGGTGGTGAAGACGAACGCCATAAACGTAATCTTCAAAATGGCATTACTTCACTTGTTTCCGTAATTAGTATTGGATATTTAGTGGTTGTTGCTTTTGCAATGCCTGTAAAAGTAAAAGAACAAACACTAAATCCAAATACCATTGCGTATAAAAGTAATGGAATCATGCCAAAAGAAATTGGTAAATTATCTGAACAAAAAACACGCTTAGCACTGGCCTCTAATCCTGATATTAATGTTTCATTAAAAAATATTAATAGCAGCATTGATGATATTGAATTTCACGGTGATGTGACAAAACCATTGAAAAAAGCAACATTAGAAACTAAAGAAACAAACACAGGTATTATTAAAACCAGCAAACATATTTTAATTATTGAGACTAAATGAAAAAATTGTATAAAGGTGGCGAAAACATTGAAACCATAAACCATTTGCTTGACGGTGAAACCGTTATAGTCGGTGGCAAAGGTAACTCAATGACGCCAAAACTAAAAAGCGGTGAATTTGTAATCGTTGAACCGATTACAGAAAATACAAAAATTAAGAAACGAGATATAGTTCTCTGTAAAGTTCGTGGAAATATTTACTTACATTTAGTGACAGGTATTAGTGGAAATTCTTATAAAATTTCTAATAACCATGGTCACGATAACGGTTGGACAACACAAGTCTATGGTAAGTATGTACGAAAAGCACGACCAGATGAACTATAATTGAGGTAACAATATGGGATATAAAACGATTTTAGTTGCAATTGACCCAGAAACTCAAAATCTAAATGCCTATTATAAAGCTTTAGATTTAGCAACAGATGACAGTAAAATTATTTTATTTAGTTGTATTGAACCTTTAGATAAAGGCCCTGTTGAATTAAATACAACATTTTATGCAGATGAGCTTTATACTAAAACTGAAGAAGTTTTAGAAGACCTAGCTGAAAAAGCGAATACAGACGTTGATATTCGAATTGGATTTGGAAATCCCAAACAATTGCTACTCAATGTGATTGATGATGACAAAGTTGACCTTATTGTTATTAACCATTCAGATAAAAATGCACTAGAACGCCTTTTGTTAGGTTCTGTGACAAATCACATTGTTAATCACGCTAATACTGATATTTTAATAGTGAGGTAAATTATGGATGCAGTAGAAGAATTAAGACAACAAATTAAGCAATTAAAAGGTGCAAAAAGACAAGATAAAGAATTGGATTTAAGTGCCTTAAAACACAGATATTGGCGTAACGGTGTAGTATCTGAATTGGGATATCCAAGACGTACCGTATCTAAAAAAAATAGATATATTGACATCACTTATAAGCATTCAAATGTCATCATTAAACCTCATCCAACTATTCACAGTATGTGGGAATATGTTTATACGTATACAAATAGACAACCTAATTTTAGCAAGTCAACAAGATATGTGGAAACACATAAATCAATTATCCCATATAATCATGTAAATGCAAAACTCACATTATTCGAGCAACGAGAGGGTGAGTTTGATGTGGGTTGAACAGGATGACGAAGAATATAGCGACTATATTGATGAAGAATTGACATCAATAACAGGAACACTGTATGATATTAAAGAATATCCAAAAGATAATGGAGCCTTTTATAGGGCAAAAATAACAGGTTCACCAGACACAACAAATTCAGAATATAAAAAATATCTCAGAAAACATGATGCTTATGTTGCCTTTTTCAGTAGAACAGAAAAAAAGGCTGGCGATTGTGTGACATTAGTTGGTAATGTACAAAAAACTTATTTCGATGATTACCCTAAAGCATATAGTATGTCATTAGAGTGAAATTCCAGCAAGATGGGCCTTTTACCTATGAAACTTTAGAAGATATTGTCAAACCCTATGCAAATGCTGAAGACTTAAAGATAATAATTAAATCCGCTAAAGCAAGACATTCAGCCTTACGAACGTTTATTGATTTAAGTCGTGGCGATAATTCTACTATATTACCTAAAGTCAGTGATAATTGTCGCTATGGTATTGAGACCTTAATGAACTCTGACGCTAATTCAATGGCTGAAACCATTGTAGTTGCACAATTACAGCCATATTTAGGTAAAAGAAATTCATTTGCTAAGCAAATGTATTATCAATACGGTTGTGAAGCCTTACAATATATGAAAAAAAATCCATGGGATATGCTTCTAACCATTGATAATATACGCTTAGCTAAATGTGATGAGGTAGCTGAAAAGTTAGGAATACCATTAACTGACGAACGTCGATTAAACACAATGGTTGTAAAAGCGGTACGTGACACTATCAATAATTCAGGCTATACCTATTTACCAAAGGATATGATAGCCACCGTTTATTATTCTTATTTTTCAGAGCAATGTGATTATGATACATTTATTGAAAAATTGACAAAAAATCCAAATTATATTATTGAATGTGATTATGGTTATCAACCGACATATCTATATAATGCAGAAAACGAAATTTTTTATGGTACCAGAATCCTATCACAAAAGCAATATACTGTTGATAATGTAGACGAAATTGTATTAGACGTTGAGGCTGAAAACGAATCACCTTATGAACATAACCAATATGAAGCTATTAAGACATCATTAACAACTGGATTATTCTTATTAACAGGTGGGCCTGGAACAGGAAAAACCTATACTCTTGATGGTATTTTACGAGCACATTATAAAGCTTTTGATTGGAAACCTGAAAATATTTTAGCAATGGCTCCAACAGGTAAGGCCGCTCAGCGTATGATGTCACAAACAGGCTTAAGTGCCTATACTATACATCTGGCATTAGGATTTAAACCAGGGGAACTGGAAATTAGAGATTTTATTATTAGTAAGTACAAAGATGTTCAATTAATAGTTGTCGATGAAGCCTCAATGTTAGATACGGTTATTGCTTCAAAAGTGATTGAAATTGCCTGTAAATTAGACGCTAAAGTAGTGTTTATCGGTGACGTAAATCAATTACCATCGGTTTCTGCTGGACAAGTTTTCAAAGACTTGTTACAAGTATTCCCATCAATTGAATTAAATGTTGTTAAGCGACAAGCATCAGACTCTAATATATTAGAATTAGCATATAAGACAATAAATGGCGAATTTCCAGACATTGAATGGTTTAATACTAAACCGGATGTGTTTTTTTTCCAGCAAACACGACAAGAACTTCCAAAAACGGTTGTTGATATATTAGCAAAAAAGCGAGCAAAAGATAATGATTTACGAGATGTCCAAATCTTAACACCATATGCTAATCAAACAGAAGCTCGAGAATATGATACAGCACTTGAATTAAGTAAGCTCTCACAATTACAATTTAACCCAGATGTTGGACAAAAACATATTGTTGACGGGACATCACAATATCGAATTGGAGACCGTGTCATCAGTAAAAGGAATTATCCATTTTCAAGCATTGTAAATGGCTCAATAGGACGTATTAGTGATATTTATAACACGGGAGATGTTAATCAATGGTTGATAACAGTTGATTATTCTGAAGACGTTTTAGGCAAAACATTAGATGAACTCACGTTAGCACTACGCCAAAAAGAAGCGTTAACGCAGGCTATTGAACTTGTGGAACAATTTAAAATTTTCGATAATACAACAACTTCAGATATTATAAATGATAGACTTCAAAAATTCAAAGATGTAGCTTATACTATATTTGAATTAACAGGTCGAGATTTCACACAAATCAATTTATCTGAAATACCAAAACCCCAATTAGACGTTTTACTCAATGCTTTAAAGGATGAAGTACATAAATACTCAACCGGGTGTCAATTGACATATGAGATTGATGATTGGAATAAGTTTGAATTAGCAAATGCTATAACAATACACAAATCTCAAGGCTCAGAATATGAAAATATTATTATACCAATTGCACGACCAGTTTCAGTAGGAAATAGTTTCTTAACACGAAATTTATTATATACAGCCATTACTCGTGCAAAATCCAAAGTCATTTTACTTGGGGATATCAATAGTTATAAGCAAATATCACAAAATAAACCAATTGATAGACTGACAGGATTACAGCAATTATTTAATAAAGGACAATAATATGCCATTTGTAAAAAACCCAATAACAGGAAAATGGTCAACAAAGCAACGATTAAAAGCTTTAGAATTACTTCACAAATCAAATAAGTTAACAGATAAAGAACATACGCAGATTTCAAAGATGATTCAGAAAGTAATTTCTGGCGAGTGAGATAGGCTCACAGTTGTGTTCGAGGCACAGCACTCGCTTTTTTTACGGGTTTTTTAAGCAAATAACTTGACAAATATATAAAATTGTGATATAATAAAATTGGTAAGTAAAAACCGAAGGGAAAAGTTATATTGAAACTCAATAAAATTTTATATAGTTCACTATTACTTGGAGCAACATTAGCTCCAATAGCAACAACATCTGTACACGCATTATCACCTAATCCAAATGAGGATTATAAAACAGCTCAAAAAGCTGGATTATTGCCTCATGATAAGGTGATTAATAAAGATGCTCGAACAGGTGATACAATAAATCCTGATACGAATTTTAAATTGTATTGGTTCGCTGGTGAAAAACAACAAGGTGACCAAACAATTCGTAAGTGGAATAACAAGGCTGATGGTATTTATATCACAAAAGATATGCAATACTCGACTGAAGGTAAAACAAAAGTCGTAAACTTTACAACTGACGATGTTCCACAATATTTACCAGAATCAACAACTCATTTCACACAAGATTATAATTATGAGGGTGAAGATTGGGTTCCTGTCTGGAATACGGAAACTAAAGAATTGTACACAGTACGTTTTTGGAGTAAAAAATCTAACACGTCTCAGTATGGTGCAACTACAGCATATACTCGATATGATGCAACTAAAGCTGTGTTACACAATGCAACTGTTAAAGATTCAACCAATCTTGAATCTACTGCCATTGAAGCATCAAACCATTCATATACAGAATTAAGTGGTAATAAATCAGCTATTGACTTTAAAGCTACTACCTCAGGTAATGGTTTGACAACTCGGTTCACGGTTCCTGATGGTCAAACTGGTACTGTGGATGTTAAAGTAAACGGTAAAAAAGTAGCATCATTAGATTTACAATCAAAATGGGCATGGCAATATGTTGATGGTGATAAAGTCTATGATAATGCAACAAGTTCATCAAAAGCTCGTTTTAGATTTGATGAAGTGCATACATTATTAAAAGACACCATTAAAGCTGGTGATACCGTTACCATTGAAAACACATCTAACACTAAAATCGGTATTGATTTTATCGAGCTTGAACAAGCACCTGAAATTATTTCACAACCAGAGAACTCAATCAGCATAACTGATAAAGGTGCTGTGGCTAACGATGGAAAAGATGATAGCAAAGCCTTAGAAGACGCTTTATATGAAGCTTCTGTTACTGGTAAAAATGTATATATCCCAGCAGGTACATTTACATTTGATAAAAAAATTGCAATTTTCCGTTCAAATGTAAAAATTCAAGGCGCGGGTATGTGGTATACTAATTTACAATTCACTAGTGATAAAGAAAACGGTGGTGGATTTAGTATTGAGCAAGGTACTAATAATGTTGAATTTAGTGATTTTTACATGAGCTCTAATTTAACATCACGTTATAACGAAAAAGCTCAATATAAAGCATTTGCTGGCCCAATGGGACAAAATGCCAAATTCAACAACCTCTGGATTGAACATTTTGAGTGTGGATTCTGGGTTGGTGACTATGCTAGTGCACCTAATATGACATATACTGATAACTTAGTCATTGAAAATTCACGAATTCGTAATAACTTAGCTGATGGTGTTAATTTTGTACAAGGTACAAAAAATTCCAAAGTTATCAATTCCAATATTCGTGGTAATGGGGATGACCAATTAGCATCATGGGCAAGTATAAACCCAGGTAGTGAATCAGCCATTACTGAAAACAACAAATTCCTAAACAATACCATTGAATTAGGTTGGCGTGCTGCCGGTGTTGGGATTTTTGGTGGTAAAGGTCATGAAATTGCAGGTAATGATATCAAAGACAATTTTTCAGGTGCTGGAATTCGAGTAAATACAGTTTTTAACGGTCACAATTTTGACTTAAATACAACAGGTATCAATATTCATAATAATAAGCTTGAACGTACAGGTACAACTGATGATTTTTACGGAAATAAGCGAGGGTCAATTGACTTTGAACGTGTAAAAGGTGATATTCGAAATGTCAATGTCTTTGATAATCAAATTGTAAATCCTTACACAAGTGACTATACTCAAAATTTTAATTTAACAAATGATGGAAATAGCGTAACAATTAGATAGGATATTTATATGCAAATTAAGAAAAAAGCCCTAGGAGCAGTAGCTCTAAGTTTTTCAGCATTAGCATCTGAAGTTGCTTTAACACAAGTAGCAAATGCCGACGTAATACGTGGTGATGAAGTTATTGCTGGAAATTTTAAACCATTAGAGAACCAAGTTGGTAATGATTCTTATAGAATCACTTATACAATAACTAATGATTCAACTGGTAAAACTTATAAAATGACTGATAGTGTGAAAGATAACACAACCAAAGCAGCTTATGATTATATTATCAATCATGAAACTGACTTTTATGATTCACATACATCAGGATTAGATAAGGGTGAACCAATTTATTTTCCTGATGTTGTGTATGATGCTGATGAACCACATATGGCAGGCCCTTTTATTGTAAAAAGTTATAAAGTGTCCAAGTCAGCTCAAACAAGTAATGGTAAGACTCAATATGGTGCCCATTTTGATATTCATGTATCAAATGAAAAGCCTTACAATAAGACACTTGTTAAAATGGTTAACGATAAAGGTGTATTACTAGATGAACTAAGTTATCCATCAAGTGAACTCGCAATCAGTTTAGCTCGTGCAGCTTTAAGCAACCATACAAAAATTCCATATATCGCAATAGTTGGTCCAAATACTATTGATAAACATGATGTGACAAACTTAAGTAGTGAATTGGTCACATATAACGGGCCTGAAATTTCATCTGAGCAAACATCATATATTTTTGGTTCACCGATTAAAAATGGTGACGTAATTAAAACCTTTACCGTTACCGTTAAGTCACTTGATACAGACAAAGAGTTACCAATAGATGAACGTGTTATCCCTAATAAAGTAACTAAACCAGTTGAGACTAAACCAGTTGAGACTAAACCTGTTGAGACTAAACCAGTTGAGACTAAACCAGTTGAGACTAAACCAGTTGAGACTAAACCAGTTGAGACTA
>ERZ773037.46-NODE-46-length-58396-cov-9.398862_pt1 | contig 58396 bp, 42 predicted proteins | sample MGYA00511466_ERZ773037 | MGnify/ENA primary metagenome ERZ773037 (study PRJEB29015, sample SAMEA2738146) | human oral metagenome | biome: human oral; feature: human-associated habitat; material: saliva | place: China | collected 2202 ... | reverse complement strand
ATTTTGTCCCCAGTTTGTCACGTGTTTGTCACGTCCATAAACCGCGTGGTTATGCTGTTTATACATAAAATATACATAAATGTGACAAATATTTATAAATCGCTAACAAAATTTTTTTAAAAAAAATAAATATATTGTTAGTAATTTCGGAAATTTTGTCACATTTGGTGTCAAAACCCTCACAAACGTTGATATGACTGGGTTTTGGGGCGTGACAAAATGGGGACAAACACGTGACAAACAGTATAGAGATGTGACAAAATTTTTGACACATGCTGAAAACCGCACAACCACGCGGTTTGTGAGGGTTTTGATTTTGTCACATTTTTGTCCCCGATGTGACAAATTTTGTCACAATAGTTTGATACATCAAAGTATTTGTCACATTTCTTACAGAAATGGTGATTTTGTTATGACAAATTTTGTCCTCCGTTTGTCACATCTTACACTTTTGGTATTTTTGTTATGACAAAATTTGTCTCTAGTTTGTCACATCTTACACTTTTTGTCATTTTGTTATGACAAACTGTCCCATGGAGTCGGCTTTCGTAGTTAAATATAGGCACAATGCACAGCATTAAAAAAAAGCGCCACTGGCGCTATTAGTTTATTTTGTATTCTTAGATTTTTGGCGTTCTTTTTCTTTACGAGCTTCTGCTTTTTGTTTTTCACGTTCAGCCTTTTGACGTTCTTTTTCTTTACGAGCTTCCGCTTTTTGTTTTTCACGTTCAGCCTTTTGACGTTCTTTTTCTTTACGGGCTTCCGCTTTTTGTTTTTCACGTTCAGCCTTTTGACGTTCTTTTTCAGATGATGCTTTTGGAGTTTGGTTATCCGTTTTAGTCACCAACGAAGAATTATTTCTAATACTCAACACAGATGAATTATCAATTGGAGCTCCATTAGATGCTGTTGTATTATTTGCAACGTTAGACTCTGATTGGGTCTTTGTCCGTGTATCACTTGCACTATTTTGCTCATGAGTGTCTGTTGGTGCTTTTTCTGTATCAGATACCTGATTAACTACCGTTGTCTTAACATTAGATTTATTTTCAGTAACTTTGTCAGAATTATTTGTAATAGGAGTTGTAATGTTTGTATTATCTGACAATGATTGTAAATACGTAAAGTTTACTGGTAATTCATCGAAGAAATCATCAGTTTTATGTACTGATGTATTACCATCAGATGTTATAAATATATATTTAGCATGACGCTGCTGAGCTAACGCCATAACTTTATCATAATCTGATGGTTTCGTGTCATAAATAATATGCATCACCTTATCGGTTTTTTTCGTATCTGATTCCCATGTCGAGATATCTTTACGATAAGAATTGATGTAATTATCAGCCGAACTTTCAAACGTACAAAACACATCCGCATAATCATAGGCTGAATCCGGTATTGTTGTACCCGGATTTGCAACAACAAATAAATCAGCATCTAATGACTTAATATAGTTATATACTTCTTTTAATTGTTTACGCCCATTACTCGATAAAGCATCTGTTTCATCAAGGAAAAAGCCTTTAACATTTTCTTTACCGTATAATGAAAGATAAGACTTAATGTTCTCTTTAATATCTTTCACATCTCGTTTACTATAGGTCAAATGAACGTATGCTAAATTTTTTAAACCTTTTTTAGTGTTATCTTTAAACAATCGTTCATAATTTGCATCTTTTGTTGTGAATTCACCATTATTTTGATTTAAAATTGTATAAGCAATACCTTTATTGTTGTTTTGAAGCGTATTCCAATACGTAGATGATTGTTCTGGATATGAATAACCAGGAATAATCATTTGTGGTTTATTGGTGTCAGCATATGCTTGTGTAGTGAAGAAGCCCAAGCATAAAGCTCCTAATAATAAATATTTTTTATCCATTCATATATACCAAATTCCAATATTCTAAACTAGGAATATCGAATTCCACATAATCCCCATTTTTATCCCAGCCACGTTTAAAGTCTAATGTTTTTGCTCGACCATTATTAATATCAGGTGACGCAACCCAAACGTTATTAATACGACGATATGGGTCGACATAATACTTAACGTGTAGTGGGCCTTTTTTATTTACAATTTTAGATGATTCATCATCTTTATTTCTAATTTGCCAATTAGTATTAGATACATCTGTTAAATTTATCATATTTAACGTTTCAATATCATTATAACCATCATGACCTGATTTGGTAATAGCATAAATCGAATATGCACCGCCATAACGGTCAGCTAATTGCTTACCAGTACTGTCGGTAATTTCCACACGATGGTAATTATTTTGAACACCATCACCACGTAAGATGTTTTGATAGGCTGTGACAAAGTCATATACTTTACGAAGTTTACCAGTATCAGGATTACCAAGGTTATCACTCATTGTAATATCTTTACTATTTTGAGCACTTGGATAATATTCATTAAAGATTTGATAACCACCATCAGCTAATTCCATTGTGGAACCACCATTGGCAAATATTGAAATATCTTTTAACAATATTGCATTATCATTAAAATGTTTAGGCAATGGTGCCTTAGATTTATCCCAATCACGATACATATACGCAGGCATAATTAATGATTTATCGGAGTTCTGTTTAGTGTTATCAACAATACGCCCTAAATCATAATAGGTATTATGTTTATATTGGTCACCATCGCGTTTGTTACCATCAACGACATTATCATCACTATCCCACCAGTTAGACCAAATTTCAGAGTATTGGAAGTCAGCTTTAGATTTATCAAGATTACCTTGACCTTTACCACCGACAGCATTCACACCCATCTTGTAATTACGCATTTGATTACCTTTAAGACGGTTAACCATATCACCAAAACCACCATTAAAATCAAATTTTGCATTTGGTTTGTTTTGATTATGACGGTCTTCCCAGCTTGTTACTGAGAAATTACCAATAGAATCACCTTGCCAACCATCAAAGTCTAAGTAGTTTAAAGCACCCCACATTTTATCACCAATATAGTTTGTCCAGCCAATAGACCATGGATTATAATAATATTGTATTTTATGTGAGCTATCACTACGACCAGCTTCAAAACCACCTAACATATTGTGTGTTAATTGTTCACCAGGTGTATCTTTAGTTTTAGCCGCATCACCAGTAGTTCGGTCTTGTGTCGAATAAATACCCCATTTGGATTCAATACCTTTTGTACCGTCTTTACGAGTGATAGTTTTAAAGGCGTCACCGTCAAGTTTGGCATCAGCATCCTCAGTTGTACCAGTAGTTGCATTAACCATATTATACAACAAGGCATCTTGATTATTCTTATGGTTCGCGTTTATACCCTTTTTAATTGTTGACAATGAAATATCATTACCAAGCCAATCTTTGTAGTTTTCACTTGGAAACGGGTTTTGTGGGCGATAATACGCGTCATAATACATATTAGCATTGATATGGAACTTGTTAAGTATATCCGCATTTTTCTCAATATCAGTATCTTTACCAAAATGTGATAATGCAGCATATCTTGGAAATTTTGTCCAGTCAGACGATACATCAACACCTGTTGAATTTTGGTCTACAACATTACCATTGGCATCTTTAACAACAATTGTCAACAAATACCCGCGATAATTATCTTCGAGCGTTTTAAATCCAACGGGTTGTACCCAATCTTTACCATTTCTGGTATCCCAAATACCATGACCAACCGTATAACGATAACCGTCTTTACCATCAGCAAATGGATTTTCCAGAACCATTTCCCATGACCCATTTTGGATATTACCTTTTCCCTTAAATGTAATTGAACCTTCCCAAACGTCGCCCGGATTTGTCCGAGCTGTTTTGGAATCAATTTGGGTTGCAATATCATCCGCATGTACAATATTAGCGGAACCAGTAAACAACATTGTTGATAGCATTGTTGCACTGCCTAATATTTTAGCGGAATTTAATAATTTTTTTAACAAAATTAATCCCCTTTATAGTTGAACTTCATATAGTTCTAATAATATTATATCATAGATTAAAGAAAATGTCAATTTTTATAACATGGATAACTAGGTATATAAGGTATCATTGTCAGAATATAACGAGATGTGATTGCGTCAAAAGCACCTCCACGTTTTAAAGCGAGCGAAGCGAGCACGAGCACCCATTGCGGCGCAGCCGCACAAAATAAAAAAAGCGCCGAAGGCGCTTAAAAGCTATAATTCTAAATTAGTTGTAAGGTCTTTAAAATCATCAGTGGTTAATGCCGTTTGTATGCTAGCTTCTGATTCTAAGTCAGCCATTACATCTTCCGTTTTCGACCAACCGGATTTATTATATATATCAACAACTATTTGCCCAACTTTATCGTTACCAACAATATCAACAAGTTCATTAAAGCGCTTGAAATCATCACTATTCAGATTCAGTGCATAACTATGACTTCGTGTCTTATCAATCAAATCATTATCATTATAATTGTCTAATAACTTGGATGAAATTTCTGTTTCTGATTGTGGAAATAATTCTTTTAACATATCTGCTCTTAAATAATTGATAGAATCTTTTGGGGCAATTGTTACTTCATAGGTCAGTTTAGATTTATATGTTTTAGAATTTCGTGATAATGTTTTCAATTGTTCTGCAGATAAATCAATTTTTTGTTGTGTTTTTGATGTGTCTAATGAATCCGCAACAGCTAACGCAGCTTGTTTTGTTGGAACACCATTTTCAACTAATGGAATAACCGTAGCATTTTGCCATGATTGAGTCATAATTCGAATTTTTTGAAGATTTCTTGAATCGTGTTCCATATTATAAACAAACACCTTATCATTATTACGACCATATTGTACAGCATAAATATCTTTATTCTCATGTGTAGCTGTTTGCTTAATATTATTTTCAATTAGAACTTTATTTGCATATCCCAATGCTGTATTGAACGCATCAGGAACCCATTCAGCTGAATGTGGAGACGTTGATGTTTCATATAATGTCATAGCACGTTTATCAAGCAATTGACCATCACTCACAACTTTAACAGAATTTTGTGGTGATTCTGAGCCTGTGTTCAACATATCAATTGATATTTTATTGTCATTATATGAAACATATATATCTTTACCTTCATACCATGATTCAATATTTTGCCAATCAGATTCTCGAGATAAGTTTTCCATGCGTGATGGACTTATACCATAATCTTTATCGGCACAAAGGTTATAAGCTTTTGATAATAATTCATCTGTTGATAAATTATCTTGTCGTCCATCGTTTTCATAATTTTGTGAAACTATATTAGCAATGGTTTGTGGTGTTAGTGTATCAACCATATCTTTATATTTTTTAAGGTCGGAATCATCAATTTGTTTTATAAAGGATTCAGATGTCACATCACCATATTCATCATGTTCCACGTCATACTTACTGAAATATGAACTGTTACGCACTACTGCAAAAGGAACCTCAAAATCATCTGAAAATTCTTCTGGTTCATAGTCAGAATATATATGAACTGTTGTGTTATTAGCACGGAAGAAGTCATCGAGGTCTCGTTTAATTCTAAAATAATTAGCCATATTTGTCCGCCTTTCAATATAATTATATCATATATTCATAATGTTGACAAGTATAGTGTCGTACATTAATCACGCGCCTTCGGCGCTTGTGCGGCTGCGCCGCAATCAGGCTCGCTGCGCTCGCCCTCACGTTGTTCTCCTCACGGCTTCGCCGTAAGCGGGCTCGTGCTCGCTTCGCTCGCCTCGCATTTAAAACGTGGGGATGTTTTGACTAATCCAGAAGACATATATGATTAATACATAATGTGTGACTAACCGACTTACGAAATTCATATATAAACGTGGACTACATAATGTGTGACTAATCTATTTACGAAATTCCTATATAATTAATAGTGGGACTAGCCACCGTGCCAATAAAGGTTGACAAATACAGCAAAATGTGTTATACTATAAGTATGAAAAAGACTGATGAATATATACAATTAGCAAATACAACCATGTATTTTCCTAAAGTACATGTGACAACAGACGAGCTTACTAACGCTTATAAATATGGGCATATCCAGCCAAATTTCTTAAGACAAGTTGTTATTGATACGGATATGGTTAATACTATTATCACAACCAATAAAAAAACGCGACCCAATAGCAGTGATGGATATGAATATTTAGTGGACAAATGGAAAAGTTCTGATGATAGTTATTCTGATGTGGTGAAATTTTCAAATGGTCAAATAGATACCATCGATTTAGTGTTTAAATATAGTATACCATATAAAAAACTACGTCAATTTTTTAAAGATTTATTACCAGATGTTGATGTAGATAACTTATGGAAGAAACATAAAAAGCATGCCCAGAAGCAAACATCAAAAATCGTATATGGTGTTGACCATGTATCAATGTTGCAAGATGTGCAAGATAAACGTACTCAAACAACTCAAGAACGTTATGGCGTTGATAATGCTATGCAATCACAAGTATTGAAAGATAAATATAAACAGACAATGCTTGACAAATACGGCGTGGAGCATAATTTCCAAATGATTGATGCTGTTGATAATTGGAAGCATACATTTTACAATACCTTGATTTTAGATAAGCGTTGGGCAAAGATACTCGGTGATTGGAATTCCTTTACTCAAAATTATAATATTAAACGCCGAGATTTTGTTGTCAGTTTAAGCACGGAACCGGTCGATAAGTTATTAACTGATTGGGCTACGTTATATGGTGCTGTAAAATATCCAAACAATACGTTATTTAAATTACCATTTCAATTTAGTTCATCATGGCTGAAATATTATCATGATAAGCAGTTATGTGATGTGGATGATAAATATTTAACCGTTAATATTTCACAATACGAAAAATTATTAATAGATTTATTTGACAGCCATAATATTGAATATCAGCATAATGTTAGAACCATTTTAAATGGACTTGAATTAGATTTCTATTTCCCTAAATTGAGTTTGGCAATTGAAGTTAATCCTAATAAAACGCATAATAGTAATTTGTTTGCTATCGAATCAGACCGAGTTATGTTTGATAGTGTTAAAGAAAAGACCTATCATTATAATAAATATAAATTATGTGCAGATAAAGGTATCACGTTAATACAGTTATACAGTTTTGATTTGGAACCTGTCGCATTTCATACAAAAACAGCACCTAGATTGTTACAGCAAATATTAGGCTATGATGAGCGTATTTATGCTCGAAAGGTGTCAGTATCAAAAATAGGAGATATTAAAGAAGCTCGAGCATTTCTAAATCAATATCACACACAAGGTGCTGGGCGAGCACAGGACTATTATGAATTCAAATATAATGGAGATTTAGTTGCTGTAGCATCATTTACTAGAACACGAAATCAGGATGTAGAATTAAAACGCCTATGTTTCAAGCCTGGAATCCAAATCGTTGGCGGTCTTTCGAAACTAATTAAAACCTATTTCAGAGATACAGGCGTAGAATTTGTTATTAGTTATTCTGATAATAATTATGGTAACGGTGATGGATATGCAAAAGCTGGAGCAGAATTTATACGGGAGACTGGACCATCACTTGTGTTTATTTCACCAACAAATAGCAGTGATAGGTACAGTTGGCAAGTGGCTACGCCATGGAGTATGAAATCTGGAATCATTTCTAAAGATGTTAATTGGGAAAATCAAACGGATAACCCTCAGGAATATGTCGAGAAATATTTATCTCACAAATTAGATGATAAAGTCGGATATGATGCTATCTATACCGCTGGTTCAAAATTATGGAAATTCACAAATAAGGGCTGAGGTCCTTATTTTTATATTGTCGTAATACAGATGTAGGGTTGGTATTGTATAAATATGGGTGTGTTATTTTGTAGACTAATTACAGCTACTGATTGGGGGTATATATATGGGGTATCAATTTTAGGGTGATATTTTTAAGTGAATAAGGCACCGATTAATTTTGGAAATTATGTGGTGTGATGCTTATCAGAAATTAGTGGTACGATTGTTAGCTATTGGGATATTTATCAAAAATCAGTGATATGGCGGTCAGTTATGTGTTATGATATGGTGGTCAGTTATACGATGCGATGGCCAAATAGCGGGGCGTGATATTAGTGGGTGCTTAGTAGATGACAACTGTTGGTGATGAAAAATAGCAAATGTCAGTGTTGTGTGGGGGTTGGAAGAGCATAAGGGGATTTATTACATAAATCATTGAAATCCTTTACAATATATGTATTTCTTGATGTAATAAAAAGCATGCCTGACATAAGATTTGTAAATATCACACATCTATGATATAATTATATAAAGGGTTATTATGACTGAAAATGACACATATTCTATGTATGCGATGTATTCTAAGAATCCAATGGAATTGGAAAAACGCTGAGATTATTTTATTATCCAAGCCCTATACTAAATTCGTACCCGAGAATCCTTATTCAAAACGTGGTGACTGGGAAATCGCGTCAAATATACATCAGAAAAAGCTTCAGATTTAGTACAACTAATAACCGATGATAAATTATCTAATAGAAAAGTAGCAGTATCTGATGATATCAAACCACAAGTAGATAAGTTATTTAATGAAATTAAAAATATCCAAAATAAAGATTTCAGTGAAACTAAAGCTAAATTTGAACATCTGTTTGAACAACATTCAGTAAACAGTTTAGACATATCAGATTTTGCTGATTTAGCAAATACTACACAACAAGAACTATAATCAATACTTGACAAAATCTAATAACTATGGTATAATATACTTAGATAATGTTTGGCACTACATTATAAAATTACGTTTGTGGATTCTCGCAATTCACAAACATGGAGGAAACAATGGTTTTTGAAAGCCTAACATGTCATATCTCCATGAGAGGTGAATATGGCAAATAAACGTAAAGCACGTCAAAACCAACGCGATTTTTATAAGAAAACTCAGCAAAATGCAAATGCCCCACGTAATGATGTTAATCAACCAGTTAAGAAAAAGGCTCAAAATGGCCCACAACCAACATGGTATTATTTAGCACCAACATGGGGAGTATCAGTAGGTGGATATTTTGCATTAATCATTTTAATCCAATTCTTTGCTGTAGCTATGCATAATTTAGGTTTGCATGGAGCAAAAGACGGATTTTTTACTAATGTAGGTGATTTATGGAAAATATATCTGTTACTTCTATTTGCAATTCCAATTGCATATGCTATTGCTTATAAGAAATTTCATGCGATTTGGTTTAATAACAATGCAATGTATTTAACTGAAGATATTCAGGAATATACAAATGACTCATATGTTCGAACAATCGACCATTTGACTCAAGAATTAGATGTAGCACCCGACGTTGGTTTGGGGTTTGATGGACATGTATCGACATTAATGGGGCACATGATGGTTAGTAACAAAGGTATCAAAAAAATTGATGTACCTGTATACGACCCAAATGTTGATGGTTTTGTTAAACGGGATGAAAACGGCGACATCGTGACTAAGAAAATGCCGATGTTTAATGAATCATTAGCCGATACATTATTCCAAATGTCAGGCGTACCTCAGGAATATCGTATTTCATATGATGCAACAGATTACGATTTCAACCGTAAGCTAACCCGTAAAGAAGGTGGCGATGGTAAAAAACGTGCTGGGTCATATGGCCGTAAAGAATATGATAAACTTTCAGATTATATAAATGGTGAATTCTATACGCTGGATACAGAAACTGAAAGACCTGCGGGTGTTTACTTCTATGATAGTCGACCAGTAAATACGATATTAATCGCTATCACTCGTGGTGGTAAAGGTCAAACTTATATTGAACCAGCATTTGATGTTTGGACACGTGAGAAGAAAAAATGGAACATCTTTACGACCGACCCGAAAGGGGAATTGCTCGCTAAGTTCTATTATTCAGCTACGGTACGTGGTATGGACGTTGTCCAATTCAACTTGATGAATCCAAATCTTACTAACGTATTTAACCCGTTAGCAAATGCGATTCAAGAGTTCCGTCGAGATAACATCAATAAGGGTACAGCATTGATTGACTCAATCGTGGACACATTATTCCCAGAAAATGGTGAAATTTGGAATCCAGCCGCTGGTAATATGTTCCGTCGAGCTGTATATCTATTATTCGACTACTTTATCGAACAAGAGAAATATATTCGTTATGTTGGTTATCGCGACCATGTACCCCAAGAAGTTATCGACCAAGAAATTGATACGTTATATTCTAAAGTAACAATGTATAACGTTTATGACTTAATCGGGGACCTAGCTGCGAAAGTATCAAAAGATGTGGATTTCATCAATATTGACGAAAATGCACCAAAAGTTGCAGAAAAAGACTTATTAACACTTGTTTTCGATGCGATGGCAATGCTTCCAACAAATTCATTGCGTTCATTAGCAATTACAGCAAATAACGCTATTAAGCAAATTGCTGGAGCTCAACAAACAATCGCTGGTATCTATGCCACATTGTTAACAGGTCTATCAGCATACGCTGACCCGACAACAATCGCATTGATGTCTGGTTCATTATCAGAATCATTCGACGTTACAGGTTTGGGATTCCCAAGGCGTTTTGGTATTCAATTTGATGAAGCCTATGTTAAAAAATTCAGAATTACGGGTGAATTGGGTAAATGGACTGTTTACCGTGATAAAGAGTTCACAGACCAATATGAAGGCGACGCATATACCCATGAAGAACGTATTGCATCATCTAACTGGATTTGGGGACACTTTGCAGGTATCTTTGACCAAGAAGAGACATATGTTAAGTTGACAATTGAATCAAATGGGACAATTGCAAAAGAATTCTTCTTTAAATTCGTAAAAGGTTATAAGACGTTTGATAATATCACATATGTTATTAACCCAATTACGAAAGATAAGATTATTTCAGGTGGTGTACTAATTGAATTAGACCCAGAAACTAAAGAACCTAAAGTAAGCGAATTCCGTTCACAACAAATCAATTATGTAACACAATCATATCAATCAATGAATACACCAATTATTACATCTAACCAAGTATTCTATAGTGAACGACCTAAATTTATTTTTGCAATTACGCCACCACACTTACAACAATATCAAAAACATATTTTGATTATCATTAAGCAAATTATTGATGAAATTTATGCGAATTCATATGTTACTAAATCAACACGTAAACCTATTATTGGTACACGTCTAATGCTTGAAGAATTTGGTAATATCCGTTCTGGTGAAAATGGTATCCCGAATATTGATACAATTACATCTATCGCATTGGGTCAAGATGTTCAAATCACATTTGTACTTCAAAGTTTCCAACAATTACGTTCAGTATATGGTGAAGATATTGAAAAGATTATTCGTGCAAACTCATCAAACACAATCTTCTTGAAGTCTAATGACGAAGAATTAGTTAATGAATTAGTGCGTTTATCTGGTACAAAACACGAATTCCGTGTTAAATCTAAATCAGTATCTCGTAAAATGGGTGATGTGGTTACTATTTCGGAACCAATCATTAACTATTCTGGTGAACATGTGGAAACAACAGCCTTGACAGCTAATGACCTCTTATTCTTAGCGGGACCATCACCGGGTAACTCAATTACATTCTCATCTGGTGAAATGCCAATTGTGAATAAATTAGAAACAATTACCCCAATGGCTGCTGGACTACACAAACATTTACCACAGCCAGTAACCGGTCAATATTCAGACTCAACAATGCCAAGTACAAGTAGTAATGATGGATTTAACTTCTTAGATAACGTTATTGATGGTGAGGGACTCGTTAATGCACGTGTGCAACAAGCTAAAATTGCCAAAGAAGTTAAAGCTACAATTCTAGAAATTGCAGAGAAAAACAACATAACTATCAATGAGCGTGATGGTGAGTTGGCTAATATCATGATGAATATTGTCTATGAAAAATATGATTCAGATAGTGGTCAAACACGTCAAACGCTAGCCGAACCGGTTAAATACCATGAGGTAGCTAAACGTATGTGGGATAATGTGTTAATCATCAAAGATGCTAACGCGGCTAAAGATACTAAATTATCGGCAGCCAACAGCCTACGTGAAGATTTAGTCAGATTAGCTATGGATAAAGAATTAGCGGATTTAACATCTTTATACAAAGATAAACCATCATCTGATATTCCAATCGGATATGACCCTATCTCGGTATCATCATTTATAGCTAAATTTAAAGCGAAATATCCAGCACCTGAACGTATTAAGGTTGAAAATGTTGATGTGTTCGATAATGCTAAGAAAATAGCAAACTATCAAGAATACGACGACGGTAATTCATTACCATTTGACCCTTATAATATCCATTATACAGACGCATTAGAAGAAGTCATCTTAGGACTTATCGATGGTGAATATGATGATATTACGGGTGTTGATGTCGATGTAATTGATGATAAAGGTATTGAAAGCTACAAGATATCCGTTGGTGGAACACCAATAGCATTCTTTAGAGCCGTTGGTGATGAATATGATGTACAATATATGGTTAAACCACCAGTATTAGCTAAATTAGTAGCAGAAAATACTATGTTATTAAATTATATTCAATCACTATTGAATGATAATTATTAAAAAAAAGAGCTGTAAAGCTCTTTTTATTGTTCTAATGGCTTATCAACTAAATCTTTGAACTCATCAAATGTTAAGCTAGTATCGGTAGTCAATTCTGTATCAGCTAATGATTTAAAACTATCTAAATTAAAATTATTATGTCTTAACATTTTGACAACATCATCAAACTTAGATGTTTTAGCCACATTAACAGCTGCCGCAGCAATAGAGTCATACTGTTCCGGGTCGTTATTTGCAGCTTTATATATAGCGACTAAACCATTTAATTGCCGACGAATATCACATCAGCGAATCTTAGAAACTGTTTAATATTGGGATTCTTGAATCATCGTAATAAGCCATGAGCCATTTACGTTCATTATTATAGCCATAAACGGTACCAGCCACTAATCCATCACGCATTTTAGGTTGAAATTGCTCAGGTAAATCTTTTTTTGTCACACTGAACGTCATTTTTGCTCGGTCATCTAATGGAAGCCATGGTGGACGTGGTCCACGCCAAGGCTTCCAATTGTCAAGTTCTCGTTTATATAAGTGTTTTGTCATAATTGGATACCATTTTCTATTTTAATGTTATCAGCTAGTGCATCAATATCTATAAAATCAGCTTTAGATACACTTGTTGGTATATTTTCAAACTCACGTTCAGAAATCAACTCTTTAGCAATGTTTTTACCAACACGAGTCATAAGTTGTTTACGATGAATCCAATCTTCACCATTAATCTCACGGAAAACGGCATCTTTTAAATTAGAATCAATATCCAATTTTGCAATATCTTGTCGTGAGTAGTTTTTATATTTATTATGAGCTTTGTAGACATCATCCACGAAGTCTTTTAATTTTGATTCAAATTTATCAATTTCGGTAAATGCTTGAGGACCTTTATGTTGATTCTTAAAAGCAATAAAGTCATCAAGTTCATCATTAATAAACATGTCAACATAATCCCTAACTTTTTTACTTGTTAGAGGGTCGCCAAACAACTTATCACCAATTACATTTTTTTGTTCAAACCAATAATCAGTTTTGAACTTGATTAAGTTGCCATAATCATTACGAGCAACAAACCCTTCACTTGTTTGATTGGTTTTTTGATATTCAAACAACTCATCAGCCGTCATTTGTTTTGCATCAACTAGGTCTAAATCAAATTTATTAGCAATATCTTTTAAATCATCATATGATTTTAATGGTGCATTGAAATCACGTTCTCTAGCACCAATTAATGTCCAATGTTCACTAGTATACGGGATAACAATCAAATTCTCAGGTGATGTATATTCAAACATTAATGATGAATTATTGTCAATCATATATTGTTTTAATTCATCACTTTTATCTACCGTATTGAAATATTGCTCACTTATCTTCGAATAATCAGTATTCGTAGATGAACTTGTTGCTGCAACAAACTCACCATTATGTACACCTAACGCAATGAATGTACCATCAAGTTTTTCGTATACATCTAACACATCTGTTTGAATATGAGCACGCTGTTCAATAAACTCATTATCATATGTTTGTACAAACGTATCATCATCTAACCATTTACCATAAGAGTCAATTTGCTTGTAGTTAAAGAATTTTTCAAACCCAATAGTAACAATATTACTATCATTATCAAGAGTTAAACCACGAGCATTGCGTAAATTTTTGTCGGTGAAATCAACACCACCATGTAGATATTTAATTGTATGTAGATTTTTATCCCAATTGGACGATACAGTGACCGTTTCGCCCGCATGCTTAACATAATCAGCTAACAATGAGTCTCTATCAATTTGTAGCAGAGTAGAATATTTATCGAAAATGTCAGATTTAAACACTCTTGATTGTGAATCAATTTTCGCAAATTCTGTTGCTAACGTAAGCACAGTATCATTAATATGATAGTTATTAATCACTTTTTGAGAGAACCCATTATGTGCTTGCATATGATATTGAATAGCTTCAGCGATATCTAATGTATGCTGTGTTAAATTATCTTTATTACGAATTAAATAATACACCGCACCGACATTTTCATGTTTTGTATAATTATCATGTTCACCATAAATAGACGCGATATATCGTGATGCAATATTATTTGTGGATTTAGGTTGCCGACAAATAGCTTTACCTAAATCATGATGTGTGGCAATCTCCACCAAATCATCTTTATATTCACTTTGCGAAGCCTTAGCCCCATCAATCGTCATTTGAATGTGCTCACGAAGTGATTCATCATGATATGGCGAATTGTGAGGTTCATTAATACGGTGATTGATTTCAGCTCTGTATTCCGAAATATCAGGAGCATTAATAGTAAAGGAATCACAATCTAACCCAATACGTGGAATTTGTAGACTACGATACATTTCTAATATTTTAGACTCAGGCACAAATTCTCGACCTTGCCGTTGACTATTTTGTTCAATAATTTGGTCATACGGTTTATGTAGTACATCAATAACCACTTCATATTGACCTTTTGTATCCCAACTTTTTATATGATTATAGATATTCATACGACGTTTACGTCCCAAATTGGTTGCGTCATAATAAATATCAGCATCAGAATTTGATTTAATCGCCATTTTCAAGCGACTAAACATTTCTTCAAAAACATCACCCTTATTACCTAATGGTGCTAATTCACCATGTAATTCTGTTTGAATCACATCACTAGAAATAATAATATCATTAATATTTTTATTATCATTAATAAATGTTGATTTACCTACACCAGCAGGGCCACTAAGAATATGTATTTTTCTCATATTAATTACCTTTCAATTGCGTATATCTATATTATAACATAAAACTATCAAAAAAGCAAGTTATAAAGCATATGACTTGACAAATTACATGAAATATGATATAATAGATATATAGTAAGATGAAAGGTTAATTGCTCACATTTGAGCATTATTCAATCGATGAGTTATAAAGTTTATAAAGATAGTCATCTATTAGGTGAATATGAAAGTAAAGCGGAAGCCCGCATGATTATGGAAGAATCAGCAAAAGACCATGTGCGACGCCATATGTATGCTGATAGGTACTTGGTCGATGTCATTGTACATGATGATAAGATTGAGTTCAAGCCTGTGGGTGAAATTATTCGTGAAATATTTGAAAAACAAAACCAACAAGAAATGATTAAGTTTTATTTCCCAGAATTACGTATTGAACATGTCTGGTTACCATATGTAGTAAAAACATTTGCTTTTGATACTACTGAACAACTTAATATGTTTTTAACATATGAAAAAGTAGATTCAAATGCTATTGTTAGCATTGATAATAAAACTTTATATTATAGAGTAGAGGATTTTAGTCAAGACCGATAAATGTCATTATGACATTTTTATTTTGAGGATTTATAATGGATAATAAAAAACAGAAAAGAAATTGGATAATACCAGCAATTTCAATTGCTATGATAATTATTGGGGTTCTATTTATGTGTAATAAACCAATACGAAATAAAGTTATAGCACATAAGGTAAATCAACATCAAATCACAAAAGTTCCAAAAAAAACCTTACAACAGAATCAAGACGCACCCGCAACATTTGATGCCAGTGCTGTTGAGCCTATTTCAACAGATAACATTATAGCAAGTCAAATATCTCAGCCAAGTAAACAATCATTTTTGACAGTAGCCGGCATAGCAATTCCAGACTTACGTATGAATTTACCAATTTATAAAGGTATGGATTCAACATCACTAATGTATGGAGCCGGTACAATGAAAGAAAATCAAGTACTTGGACACGGAAATTATGCTCTCGCTAGCCACCATGTTTTTGGCTCTAATGGGGCAGGTCTTTTATTCAGTCCCTTAGTTAATGCTCAAGCTGGTATGAAAGTATATGTCACAGACACAGATAAAATTTATATATATGAAATTACTAAAAAATTTGAAGTAGAACCAACACAAGGTGATGTGATTGATGATACAGATGACCCAACATTGACATTAGTTACATGTACCGATTTCCATGCTCAAAAACGTACAATTGTACAAGCTAAATTAGTTGGTGAAGAACCATATGTGACATCCAGCTTTAAAGGAGTATTTAGTTATAATTATTCTATTCCATGGTGGTAATAAAAAAAGAGCTTGTTAGCTCTTTTTTATTATTGTTCCAAACCGTCAGGCTCAAGACCTTCAAAGTCAGCCGCTGTTAATCCAGCATCTTCCGCAACGGGTTCGGCTTTCACAACATCTTCAGAATTTTGAACATCTAAAAGTTCAATGTTGTATTTGCCATCTTGCGACCAGCTTTTAACCAACTTATCAGCAGCTTCTTGAGCTGATTCTAAGTCAACAACAGACTTGTTATTAAGTTCAAAAGTGCTTTCTTTACCTTTACTATTACGATATGTCATAGTAAATTTAGGAGCTTCTGGGGCTGGTTCAGGACGTGTTACTTCATTTTCAAACACAACTTCTGCGCCATTTGGCTCGACAAGCTTACCATCAGCAATTTGTAAATCACCAACAGGTGATAATTGAACGTCAACTAATTGAACATTACCTTTACCTTGTGACCATTTTTCGACAAGATTTTCAGCAAATTCTTTTGCTGAATCAGCATCTTTGACAGAATTAGATTTCAATGCGAATTCTTTTTCTTCACCTTTGCTATTCAAATATGTCATTTTATATTGCGGTGTCACATCTCCAAGCACTTTATCAGCATTTTTAGCTAAAGAATTAAGAGCTGTTTGAGTCTTAAATCCACGATTAAGTAATTCTACTTTATCTTCTTTAACTTGGAAGTTAACAGGTTCAACTTCAGACACAGAACCATCACGATAAATGTTCGCGACTTTTTGACCACGCGCAACACCGTCTTCAATTGATTCAATATGCATCAATGCTTTGTTATAACCATCTGGTGCTACAGCAAAACGGTTTGTATCACCTTTCATAGCAACACGTGACTCTACAAATTGTTCAGCTGGAATACGATTTTCATATTCATGACCATCACCTTTAGCAAAGTCTGGATTTTCTTCAATAACACGTGCTACATAATTTTGGAAACTACGTACAGCCTCATGGTCAGTAGTAGCTTCAGCAATATTAGAAACAATAGGGTCAACATCCATATCGATGACAATTGCATCACCATCAATACGAGCCCCTGATACTTCATTTTCACTCAATTCTTTATAATCCAATGTAACATTACCAGCTGGGTCAACAGTGGCTAATGTTGTTGCCATTGAATCGGCTAGAGCATCACCATCATCTAAACGAATCAAGCGTGTTTTGTTATCCATTGTTCCAATTAATCCGTAAGGCATTTTTAATTCTCCAATATTAAATTTTTATTTATGTTTATAATGCAAATGGAGCTTCTGATGTTTGTTCATTTTCTTGTAAACTTGCAAAATCAGCAGCAGTTAACCCAAAGTCATTATTTTCTTCAGCCTGTGATTTAGTTTCCGATTTACCTAAATCTTTTAATTCTTTCACATCATTATGTGTGAATGTGATATTTGGTTGTTCTGATTGTAAGAACACTTCCCCATTAGGGTCAGCCATAATAGGTTCATTAGTTGGCACTTGTTTTGCTAAAGCACCATGCTTATCAGGAGTATCATCTTTAAAAGCTAGATTCACATATGTATCTTTGATATGGTTTTCAAGTTCATCAGACTGATTTCTAAGATACTCTGCGAATGAAAATGGCTCATCAACTTGAGATTTCACATCTGAATCCGGTTCTTTAACAAATGCTGGTGTATCAAGCCTTGGTGTTGTATCAATTCTTGCAGGTTCATCAATATCACCATCATACACTTGGTTATTATGAAGAAGTACATTATTCTTATTCTCATTCAAGAATGAATATTCGCCTTCAACATTAGACATCACAGCATCAGCCCACTCGATTTTGTTTTTCGCATCAATGTATGTATCAATGTCATTTGTTGTTTGCTTCAAATCTTGAGTGGCTAAGTGTGTTTCCATAGTTGGTTCACGTAACGCATTAAAGAATGCAATGGCACCAACTTTAGGGTCGAATCCATAACGAGTTCGATAGGCTTGAGCATTACCAATTACATCCGTTGGTTCTTTTTTATTATCTAACACATCTTTGACGATTTCTTTGTTTTGGTCATCAAGAGACATATACCATTCAGCAAATCGATTCAACGCTTCTTCTTTATCACCATTTTTCAAAGCTTTAATACTTCGATTAATAGCTTTACCAGCTTGTTTACCGGCTAAAGAATCAACATCTTTATCTGATACCAGGCTATTAGATACAGTAGCTTCTGGCACAGTTACACGAGCGCCTTTCGCTACCGTAGATTCAGGTACGGTTACATGAGCACCTTTATCAGCTACATCATGTAATTTTGTAGAATCTTTAGAAATGCTATTAGGTTCACCTTCAAGATGTAAATGACCTTGTGGTGGTTGAGCTTCAGGATTAGTCATTTCACCAAATGACACAGCTTTTCCATCAGATGTTAACGCAATTTTGTTTTGAATTTTATTAGGTTCTGATTGTGTCACTTTTGCTGTATATCTAGGTTCTGATGGTTTAGACGAGTCATCAGATATATTACCACGGTCATTAAATGCTACATTATCATTTAGATTACGAGCATCAGCAATATTAGCTGTGGCATTTTTTGCACGTCTTGAAAATTCTGCGTCAGGAGCTACATCTGGTAAATCATTTTGAATATCATTTGTAAAATCATTGGATTCATCAGATACAACATCTGGATTTAGTTTATCAGCAAAACGGTTTAGGCGCTCTGCCATCGAGCGACGGCCATTTTCAACAGTATCTAAAGCTTTTTCTTTAATCGCAGCACTTGCCGCAACACCTTTATCATATACCATTGCTCCAGCACCAACAGCCATTGTTGCTCCATTGACTACAGCTTGTTTAGCTTCATTATATTTATCTAACACCGTTTCTTTAGAGTTATGATAACGTTCGACCATAGCTTCTTTCATAGCTGAATATCGGTCAGATACTTTGTTAAAGAAGTTATTCATACGTTCTTTATACATATCACGTTTCAATGCAATATTATCTCTAACTGATTGTAAACGTTCAGTAACAGCATCTTTTGTTCGACCAGATACTTCCATAAATTTGTCTGATAATTCTTGAGCTTTATCTTTACTCTTATCATACAAATCAGAGGCTTTTTGTCTTGTGTCATCATAAATCACGTAACTTGTTACAGCAACGGTTTCTGCAACGTTACGAGCATTATCAGCAGTTTGTCTACCAACATCTCTAACAGTATCACCCAAAGTTGGACCATATTGTTCACGATATTTTTGGCGGTCAGCTTCTTTTTTAGCTCGACGACCAGCCGTATAGGCTCTTAAACTACTCATAATACCACGACTTTTTTGTCTAGTACTAGCCATAGAATCCACCTTTCATGCTTCTATTATAACATAAAAACGATACTTTGTCAAGTACCGTGTCACACATCAAATAATTTATTCATATTTGTATTAAATGTATCCGTAATACGTATCAGCTTTTGCAAGGAGGAATCATTTTGAACTATTTTATTTAAAATACCAATTGGCACCATAAATTTAAGCAATGATTCACCCATAGGCTCAAATACACAAAAACATTTGTTATGATAATAAAACTCTATAGTTAACGTATCATCAAATACAATCATAGACATGTTAGGCGTTACAATACGTTTTTTCATCAACCCATTTAACACATCAACAAACACATCAGACCAATGTTTACGATACAATGTAAAATAATTAGGTATATATTTATCATGCATTTTATTTACAAATGTTACAACGGCTATATCGGTAAACGAGAGTAACGAAATATCATCAATAGCTGGATGTTTCTTATATTCTAATATTAAATCTGAATAATCAGCAATCATATCAACAACATCTACTAGCTCAAGTAACAACATATCTAATCGTGAAGCCGCTTCAATACGTTCTGGCAACGATAAAGCATCACAAGCCATCATATCGCTGAAGGTTACTAATTTCTTTGAAATTTCAATTGGTTCATATTCCATAATATTATTATATCAAAAAACCACTTATTTGTCAAGTGGTTTTTAACTCTTACGATGCCGCAACATCACTAACATAATACGTAGTTACATGATTGACCATATTCAATTCAGCATCAGATGTTACATAAGCAAATGGCTTCTTACCATACAATAGAATTGTTGAATAAGTTCCATCATCTAATTTATAAGTTTCCATTGTTAACTTATCTTTATCTTTAACTTTAATTGTATCATTAATTGTTGGCAATTTACTCTTCAATTCAGTTTCAATCTTCTCAGATGTTTCATCTTTCACAACATCTACAGAATGTTCTGGTTTAGTTAATGAATAATCAATATACGATTTTGATGCATCATTAGGATAATATGTAACCATACCTAGTAAATATCCACCCCCAACATTTGAAATGTCAACTTTATGTTCAGTTTTTGACGTAGAGGCTTCTTTATCTAGTTTTTCTTTTAATGCATCTTCATAACTAAGACTTTTAGATGAAGATGACGCAGAAGATGATTTATTCGTTGAAACACTTGTTGACGGCTTATTGTTATTAGTTGATGAATTAGAAGTACGAGATGCCACAAAAGCTCCTAAAATTGCCACAGCAATTAGGCCAACAACACCTGAAATAATAACAGGTTTACGTTTATACCATTTAACTGTATCTGATAACTTAGAATCGTCGATATTATTAGGGTCCTCGGGGATAACAATAGCTGGTGCATTATATTGAGTATCACTTAATTCATTAGTCACATTAAGCGGTGCAATTGGTTGTGTTGGTTGTTCAACTACCGGCTCAATTGGTTGTGTTGTTTGCTCGACCACAGGCTCAATTGGTTGTGTTGTTTGTTCGACCACAGGCTCAATTGGTTGTGTTGTTTGTTCAACCACAGGTTCAATTGGTTGTGTTGTTTGTTCAACTACCGGCTCAATTGGCGGTGTTGTTTGTTCAACCACAGGCTCAATTGGTTGTGTTGTTTGTTCAACCACAGGCTCAATTGGTTGTGTTGTTTGTTCAACTACAGGCTCAATTGGTTGTGTTGTTTGTTCAACTACGGGAGCAATAGCCACGCCCCCGGGTTCTGTGTTCTCAATTGGAACAGTATTTTTATTTGCTAATCGAGCCTTCAATTTTTCAACAGCAGTCAATGGTTTAGCCGGTTCGACAACTTCACTATTTAATTCTTCAGAAACACGTTCGCTAGTTGCAAGCTCTTCAAACAATGAATCACTTAATGATTCAGATGTAGACATCGATTTAGAATCACTAGCACTAAAAAATTCGCTGTATTTTGATAAAATATCAGGCTTTTCGGAAGCTTGTGCTTTTTGTTCTAATAGTCGTTTATGTTCTTCTTGTCTTGCAATACGTGCTTGTTGCAATTTCTTCAAATTCGCAACTTTATCTTTAAGTTCATCACGAGATGATGTATTAATATTATCTTTGTTAATTTTCACGTTATTAAATCTCCTCAAAATTAATTAATTGTGTACCATATTTATCACATAGGTGCTTAACTATATGATAGGAAACGACTCCAATATCATGTCGATTATTAATAAAGATTTTATCAATACGACCATCTGTAATGTCTCCCATTAGTTTATCTAATTCTGGACGCTCATGTGCTTCATTATCATTAAATTCTGTTCGAATTTCAAAGTTTACTGGATTGAATTTTACAGCTTTCAGACTTAACGTATTAGCTGCATTTTGCACTTGCTTTGGTGATATACCACGAACATACCCAACACTATATCTATTGGATGATAATAAACCTTGGTCTTCTAAAAATGTTATCAGTGCATCTCGTGGAATTAGTCTGATATTCGAACTAGAACGTATATGATTAATTTTACCACTATCACAATATCCTTGTATTGTACGAGCATGCAAGCCAACTATTTTAGCAACCTCACCTGTCTTATATACTTTTTTTGTGAAATCGTCAGGCTTATACATAGTAACCTCATTTCTTTTATCTTTATACTTATTATAACATATTTTTTATATCTTGTCAACCCCAAATTGTAAATAAAGTAAATAAATATAAATAATATTATTTAATCTATAATATTATTATATCACACTAGTCATAAAAAGTCAACCCCATACGTCAATAAAGTACATAATCATAAAATAATAGCACATATATATTGACAGGCTATTGACATTTATTGCAAAATATGATATAATAATATTGAAAGGATTATATATGGCAACAGAAATCAAAGACCGTATTACTGTAACAGTACCAAAACGGTTAAAACGTCGTTTGAAAACTGTAGCTGATGATAAAGGGTTAAAATTAAACGATATTGCAATAGCTGCGTTTAATGATTATTTAGACCGATTAGACGCTCACTACAGTTCTCCTGACTTAGTCGCAGACCGACTAGCCCAAGTATTAGTTTCCCAAATGGCAATGGCACAAGAGTTGGAAGCAATATCAATGAAAGTGAGTGAATTAGATGACCGATTATAATTTCACAGATGATATGTTAGATTTAGATGCGATTGTACAGAATATTAAACCTAATATACTAACACCATCTCTTCCAGATATTGTTTCAGTAAGTAATGAAAAAAAACCAAAACTTATTGCTGGAATTATTGTACGGCAATTACATAAAAATCTGACCAACCCAGTAACAAAGGATATACTTCATAAAGGAAAAATTCACAAAATTAAATATTTTGATATTGAACCACTAATTACGGGTGTTTGGCCGGTAGTCAGCCTAATGATTTTACAATTATCATACGGTGAGCAAGTAACTATTATTGAATCGTTATATCCAGAAAAAATACAGTTAACAGCCAAAGCTTTCGCTATAAATTTCACACCAGATGTATCTACAACAAACATTCAAATTGAAAATGATACTGAAATAACAGATAAACTAGATTCGGCTAATGCTGGTATTGCTACTATAATTAGTATGTTAGGTGGTCAAGGTTATAGACCACCTCATCCAGACCGTGTGAAACAATCATTAACAAATATGCATGATTTGGTAACGATATCCCGTGATAGTCAGCAATTCGCCGATGCAACAAAACGAGCATTTGATGCTGCTAAGCATAAAGATAAGGAAAAATGATAGTTTACAATAAAACAAAAATTCATAACAATACATGTAACTACAGAACACGAAGTGGGTCCTAAGCAGTTAGAAACTATTATACCACATCATATTCAATCGCTGAGGTTATTGATACATTTATTGGTATAAAGCAATCCATAACAAAATCGTATGAGTCTATACAGGATTTATCAAATAATTTAAAAGATAACACAGCACGGCTAAACTAGATAACAAATTGACTACATGTTATACTTGTTGACAAAAAACAAATACGTATACCAAGCAAATTTTAAAACTACAACAGAGATACTCATAAATTGACTGCACAAAATTTAAACAAACCGAATTACAATATTCCCGTCATATCATGGGATACGATAACATATACAAACGAAGCTCCTGTACAGATTATTACAATTGGACAACAACACATGAGGCCGCATCATTCACAGAAGACTGTGATGATATAAACACAAACGTATTAAAGGTTCTCATTCAAAACATTTAACGGTATCTTATCAAATAATAGTATTATTAATATTAAAGAAAAGAAGTGATTATTTCACTTCTTTTTCTGTATTATCAATATCAATATTTTCAGCAATTGTGTCAACATCAACAGATGAAAGATTAACAGGTTCAATACGGTCATCACCATCATACACTTCTGTTAAGATATCGTCTAATGCGGTTTGAAGTTCAGCCTCACGTTTCTGTTGTTCTAACAATTGTAAATAAACATCCACATATGGGGTGTCAATAATTACATCTTCTACAGCTTGTGCATGAGATTTTTCCGATTTTGAAGGTATCAACTCATTTTGAGTTGGTATCACATTGGGTAGTCGTGTTAGTGATAAATTTCGGTCTAATTCAAATGCCAACTGATTGAATGACGATTCTTTAATAACACCTTTTTCTTCATACCCTCGTTTACGTGCTAACTTCGGGTGATTTTCATATACTACAGCATGAACATGTAGGTGTAACGTATCATGTTGAATAGCTGCTACCATACGACCATCATTATAACCCTCATTGTCAACTAGTGCTTGAATACTATGTCTAACAGCGTGTCGTAATCGAACATCATCATAATTATATTGATAATCACCTTTGCTTGTTATATCGACGTCATCAGGGACAATACCTTGTTCGACTAAATAATCTGGGTCAAATGATATAACCATTTGCTGAATTGCTCTGTCACCCTGTAAATGTAAGTCTTGAATATGTTCGGCTAGGTTTAACGTTTCGTCTCTACTAATAGCGGTAGAATCTAAGGTAAACGCTACACCGTCACCCTGAACGGGCACTGTATTTGGGTCTGGCAAATATGCCATAGATTTATCAGTAGCAGAGTCCCTAGATACATAATCAGCTACAAAAGCACCGGCATCTTTACCTCGTGAACCGTTCATATTAAATTGTGATTTAACTACAATATTTCTATTTCGACCACTAATCATATGTATCTCCCCTATTTTATACTATAAAAAGTGACAATTGTCACTTTATAATAGTTTGTCATAAATTTTCTCAAATAATCGAATAGCAATTTCAACCCTCAACGCGGAGTCATGTGTTGCTTGTAATGCGTTAGATACAACTTGTGTAGCAATATCTTTTGGTACATTATGATGAAGCACCGCATAATCAGATACATCAGATATACTTGTGAAGTTTTGAGCACGCATATCATCAATTCTCTTTTTAATAATATCTTGCTTATTATTTGATATATTTGGAGCATCATTCACAGGTTCATCAATGAATGGCGGTTCTTCAACGGGTTCTGATGGTAATTCATCAACTGGCTCAGGTGTAAACACAGGAGCTTCAGAAGCATCTTTGAGAGTTACAGGTTCTTTAACCATATTTAATTTATCGAGCTTTTCTTGTTCACTTCGAACAGCTTCTGTGTTAGCATCAAGCATTGCCTCAACCATTGCTTCAGACACACCCGGTGGTAAATCAACCTCTTTTTGTGGTGGTGTTAAATCGGCAACAACATCTCGGAAAAGCCCATGTTCCAGAACCTTACCTTTAAAAGATGAATCATTATAATGTTTTTTTGTAACCGTTAGATTTAAAAGACCAAATGATTCATCAAATAATTTATCTGTTGCTGGAAATAATACCAAACATGGTTTTTCTTTTAAATCTGATTTATAGCATAAAATAGTATGCTTTTGAATACCAATAACGGCATATCCCAATAAGGGTGATGAATTTTGCAAGTCAAGTTCAAATCCAATAATCCCATCATCATCTCTTAAATATCCCAAATCTTCCTCAATCATTAATCGTCGAAATAATGGGTCTTTTGCTGATGGGTCGATATCTTCAACTTGTGATTTAATATCCATTTTTAATTATTCCTATTTCCAGAATTACTTGTTGATTGTGATGTCTGAGCTTTATTCGCTTTTTCTTCTGCATCAGACAACTTTTTAGTTAAGTCATCAATTTGTTGTTGTAATGACTGATTCTTATTTTTCAAATCACTATTTTCAGATTGTAGTGATTTATTAGCATCACTCAAAGAATTAACTTGATTAGTCGCTTCTTCTTGTACTTTATTAACCGATTCATCAATTCGAGCTTGTATTGATGCTTCAGTGGCAGCTTTTGCGTCTTCTTGTTCTTCTTTTTGCTTTTCTAATTCTTTACGTTTTTCTTCTTCTTTATTTTCCTTTTCCGTTTTTTCCATTGATTTTTTCTTATTCTTATAAGAACCATCTAAAACGGCTTTGGCTGTCTTATCTTTATCCGATTTATCGCCATTGATTTTTTCTGAAACAGGTTGAACGGGCTCAGCAGTTCTATGGTTATTCATTAAGCTAGTAATTGCACCAGCTCCAATACCAACAACAGATAATCCAATCATAACCCCTGCAATAAGCTGTTTTCTACGTTTTTGTGAAGCTTTTTTTCTCTTTTGCGAAAACGTAGGTAAATCACCAATAGGAGGCACCTCTGAACGTAATTGTACTGAAGCATTCAACTTAGTATCATTAGTTTCATCAGCAAAGTCCTGAATTTTGGACAAATCTAAAGTTTCATCTAAATTTTCGTCCATTAAATTTTTACCAAAGGCTTTAAATTTATCAAACAATTTATTTTTTTCCTTTCAAAATAACAACGCCATCGAGAGCTCGTGTTTCAAAGCATCCAACACTTCTAGAATCTTTAGAAACATCTCTATTATCACCTAAAACAAAATAATGATTTTTAGGTACAGTTATTGTGTATGATGATTTCTTATATGTTTTAATTAACTCAGACTTCAAATAAGGTTCATCATATCGTTTATCATTGATATATAAATCACCATTAATAACGGTTATAACATCACCAGGCATACCAATGATTCGTTTAACAATTTGTTTTGCATCACCATCATCAGTAAGACGTTCAGTAAATGTTGCAACATCAAAACGTTTTACTTTTTCATGACGTTTTACCAGCACAATTTGCCCCGTATGAAGTGTTGGGTCCATTGAATGACCATCAATTCTAGTCAATGTAAAATTAAAATTAAACAGCATAAATACTAATACAATAATACTAGATACTATAATAGTAGTCCATGGCGTTTTGGATTTTTTAATTGTATAAACGGGTTCTCGACCGTCATCTAAATTTAACGAGCTTAGTAGTTGTTCAGAACGTTTTTTATTATAGTCCGTCATATTAACCTTTATGGCCACCATAACGACGATGGCTTGTTTCTTTATATTTAGCAATCGATTCTAATACATCTTCATGATTTTGTTCACGAATTGCAGAATCTAACATATCATCAACCTTATCAGGCTCTACATATGTAGCACCACCAAATTTTGCTGATAAAACGGCTTCTAAATGATTAATAGTATCTTTACTAACTTCAGGTTCCATACTATTAATATTATGCGTATCATCATCAACTTCTGATGAACTTACAGCAACCTCAGATTTTTCAGGAACAAGTGGTGTATTCCAAATAGCAACTTCACTTACGTTTGTAGAGATACTTTCACTGGCAGATTCAGACGTACTAATAGATGTACTTTCACTAACAGACTCCGATATGCTAGCTGATATACTTTCACTAGAATCAGTCGCTTCAATAGGTGCAGCTGTTGCAGTACCCGGTAACGCGGTTTTATAAATAATTACACCTGTTTTTGTGTCCTTATATGCACTTGATTGGAGTTTTTGCAAGCGTTTAACGGCATACTCATCACCACATTCAAAGTCATCGGCTAATGTCTCATTTAATATATCAGATAACCCATTGAGCACATATGGAAGTATACACCATGCAATGATTGCTACTAAAAATAAATTTGGAGCTGGAATATAATTATAATATGGCCCATATAAATAGACTAAGAATGCTACCACACTAATTCCAAAAAGAGATTTAATAGTCTTTGATGATGAGCCTAATACAATATCAGCACATAATACCCCAAACATAAGAATTGGTACAACGACCATGATGACTGCTGAATTAAATTGAAGAAAATCTTCAACATTAGGTTTAAATAATGCGCCATTTTCAATTGAATAACCAGCCGTTGCTAAGTATGCAATATAAATAAATGCATGTACTAATCCAGCCGAAACTATAATTTTTGAAATACTTAATACACCTTTAAAAAATGCTAAGGCAGTGTCAAGAATATTAACTTTGGAAGATTGTTCCATATACAAACCTTCAAACCTTTCAATATTTTACTATATTTATATTATATCACATTTTTGTATATTTGTCAAGTGTATTCAATTAATCCGCGGCAAAACTACTCATGTCACCATATACTTTCTGGAATTGAATTTGTTTGGACCCAACCATATAATTTCCAGTAAATGCAACAATCTTATCATCTTTAACCATATTTGCGGTAAATTGCAGCACACGGTCACTATTACTACGCACAACTTTAATCGAATCTTGTGAGAGCGTGTATCCCAAACCGCTTAATGTTTTCAATGTTTGTAGTGGATAAATATCACTAGGTTGCGTTCCTGCATTAAAGTCAGGCTTAACCGTATCCATTGCAATCGTGCTATCAACCGCATGAGTAACAGCATCTTTTACAACTTGAGTATCTTGGTCTGATGCTAGCTCATCAGCACGTTCTAAACTAGCCTCAGCTTGTTTTTCATAATTATCTACAGGAATTTCTGAAGAACTAGTTGAACTAGATTCGTTTGTAGAACTTGATTCAGTTTCGACATCTTCTACTTGCTTAATAGTTTTTTTCTTTTTCGGTTTAGTTTGTTCAACTTTAGGTTTTGTAGGAGTATTATCCTTTGGTTTATTCGTGACCATTACAATACCCCCAACAACGGCAACAGTTAAACCACCAATAATAAACCAACGTTTAATTGGTGAATCTGATTTTGTATTATTTTTATTATTTTTCTGTTTTGTCATTACGACACCTCATCCAATTTATCTATACTTCTATTATATCATAAAATCAGCTATTTGTCAATAGAAAACACCCTTATTGTTGTGTCACAACCGTTAGCAGTAAATTATCACCAGTATTTGGGTCTATAGGTGAATTATCGACAACCGTACTTTGTTTAATATCGGAAAACCAGTCAGGAAACATATTTTCAACACCCGATAACACAGTCAATGATATGAGTACGCTATTAGTATAACAATAACCGTAAAAATCCCCATTGAATTATTATTCATATCATACATACTTTCTAAATTAATTATATCATAAATCTGCAGGATTGTCAACACCAAAAAAGGGCTAAGCCCTTAATATTATTGAGATTTAGCATCTTTATTAGATGTGAATCCAACCGCTGATGGGTCATAGAATTCAAAGGCATCTTTTTCCATACCACTTTTAGACACATAACGATAGTTATACGTACAATATTCACCTGGTGCAGATTGACCTGAATAACCAGTATAGTTTTGTTCGATGATTAAGATATCACCATTCTTAAATACGTGAGATACTACACCTGTATGACCTGCTGAGGTTTGCCCGCCAGATGAGAAAGCTGACCCCGCATGAGGTGTTTTTGAACGACCTTTATCACCAAATTTAGACGCTAAGTTTGCAACGACATCAACACCATTACCCAACTGGTTATCGAAATTAGTACCGTCTTTTTGCCATAATACATGCATAAGTGACGCTGTTAAATTGGTACATTGGTTACCAGCCCACCACCATGAGCCTGCATCATTATATTTCATGCCCATAGATTCTGGATTTAATGCATATTCTTTCAAATCCCCTGGTAAGTCTTTTGGTTTCCATGCTTGGTAATCATTATAGTTAACCTCACCAGTACCGTCTTCAGACCAACCATTTCCTCCACCACTAGAGTCATTGTTGTCACATTTATCTTTAGACTTCTTATCAGAACTTGATGAACTTGAATTTCCACCACCGTTACCAGCACCGTCACCTTTACCAAAATGACTTTCAAATTTTTTCGCATCAAATTTGTATTTTGAGCCTTCAAACATATCATATGCTTTTTGTGCATCAGCTTTTTTCTGGTCTTGATGAATATAGGCTACATTACCACGTTCATATGCTTGCCATGCTAAAGTTGCACTTTGAGGGTCTGTTTCTTCAGCCATTTGTCGGAAACTCCGGTTTTTACCAGATAAATCCATAGAAGCGTTCCAGTCACCCGCAGCAACAGCTTTACCAACGAATTCATTCATTTTGTCAGCATCTTCCCAGTCATCGCTACCCAATGGAGCATATTTTGTATATGGTGTGAATTGATAAATACCACCACCAGCTTCTGTTGTATAATATGACAATCCTGTTGGTACAACCCCATATTTAATAGAGTTAGTTTTAATATCACTACCATAGTGTCCTTCAGCACGACCAATCATAGCGAATCCACCTTCAGAGTTAACCCAACCAACGATACCGGCTGCAGCAGCACCAGATAGGCCTTTATCAACCCATGAATCAAATACTTTCTTAGCTGTCTTATATGCGGTCGAGTCTTTATTAGTCCAATCTGAATCAGCACCAGATGCCGAATCGGTACCACCTGAACTTGATGACTTATCAGATGACTTTTTATCATTTGGACAATTATTACCAAGAATAGCAGCAACTTCATCATCAGACATACCGCCATACTCAGCGATGGATTCTTGCTTAATATCCACATCAAAACTTGTTTTCATTTTATCAGCACCATAAATAATAAGAACAACTAAAATAGCACCAACAATCCAACCGACAGGGTTAGATACAATAAAACTAAATAATGCAGATAATCCTTGTCTTGCTGCATTAGCAGCTACTTTAGCACCAGCTTTAAGCATTTTAGCCGCTTGTTTTGCCTGATTAGCTAACTTTTTAGCCTTTTTAGCTTTTCGATAAGCATCACGAGCTTCTTTATACATATCGCTGGAATCAGCCATTTTGTTATCTAACTCTCGTCCAGCTTTTTTCGCACCTGCTTTTGCTAAATCTTTTGGAGCATTTTTCGCAGCATTGACTGCTTTATTTTTAGCAGCTCCTGTAAATTTACTTACATCAGCCACAAAAATCCCCTTTCATTTCTTTTATACTTATACCCTTATTATACCATAAATATTCAGTTTTGTCAATAATGACAGCATATAAAAAGTAATGGACGAACCATTACTTAACTCCATCAATAAACGTTTCAGCCATTTTAGTAGCATCATTATCAAACTCAGACGTTTTAAATTTATAAACCCCTTGTTTAACTAACATGACAATTTCATTTGCAAAGTCATTCAATGACATTGTTTTTGGAATAAACAAACCTTTATTTTCCAATGGCTTTCCGATACGTTGTGATAATTGGGCTAACACATTATTAATAACATGATTAGAATAACATTCAACAACTTCTACATCAGCTGAATGAATATCTGCGATAGTTTCATCTTTGAATCGAGGAACCCCATCAAGTTTCAAAATAACAGGCACTTCATCAGGTTCTTCTGATAAGTACGTTGCTAGTTTTTGTAGAACTACGTTTTTAATATTACGTTTAGCATCACGAGCACCACCACGTTCAGTATCAGATGATGTTCGGTCTTTAACGATATATGGAATAATGTCTTTTGATACAAAAATCTGTCTATCAGGTGTCCTAACAATATCAAGATTAAAGTTTAATTCTTTCATTGCAATAGCTTCCATAGCACTTGTTGGCAATGGTTTGAACGGTACAATCTTATCAATACGACCCAAAACAGCAGTTTCAAAGACATCAGACTGTGTCAATGAATTATATACCAATTCAATATCAATTTCAGCATCAATATCACCAAATTGCTTAACGTGTTGATATACGTCAGAACCCAAGTTAGTTGTTAAATTAATAATATTACCAGAAAACGAAATAACACGGTTTGGATTATTCGCAGCTGTTAGACGTGCATCATCCAATACTTGTAATAGAATATTCATAGCTTCACGTGTGGATTTTTCAACCTCATCGATAAGAATATATCCATTTGGAGCAGACCATGCAGCCTGAGCCAACGCATTCGCAAATTCAATGGCATCCTCTGGTCTAGAATAGCGTGACATATCAAAACGTTTAAGTGGAATACCAAGAGTTTCACTGATAATCTTAGCCATTTCCGTGTTATGAGTGACAATACCATTTGCTAACTGATACAAATGCTCATTATTGTCAACCATAATACAAGTCATAGGCACATATTTATCAAGCACTTTAATATCTTTAATTCCATTATAATCATAATTTTTCACACGTTGTTTTTCAAGAGTCATTGCCTTATATGCAATTTCTTTTTTACGAGTCAAATTAAAGAATAAATGCTTTTCTTCATTTGGTGCTGAAACTTGAACCGTATATTCAACATTACCAGTAGATTCTCTGAAATATGAACGTAAGCTTGAACTATATCCTAAAGAATATAGCAATTGAATAACTTGATTTTTCAACGTTTCAGAAATAGTTGTAAATGATACAGGATATCTATAACCATCATCCACAATAGTACCATCGGTATCAAACAGACCACGAATCAATTCCCATCGCTGTTCAACTGACCCATATAAATACTCATCAGGGATACATTTAACATCTGATTTTTTATTATATAACTCATTAAACTCACCAACAACATCTCGTGTTTGAAAATATTTAGTAGAGCCTTTAGCACTCGGATTATAAAACTTCCATGTGTAACCCCAATCAGATTGCTTAACATCTGATGCGCCAATTAAGTCACCAACTCTATATATTAATTCAGAATCAGCTCCTGAGATTGAAAAGGCTGATTCAGTCATACACCCATCACCAACAGCAACTCCAACAACGTATGGGTGTACTGTAAAATCCTTATTATCAAATTGTACAGCTCTATTATTCGGAACATAATAACGCATAGTTCCATCAGCTAGTGATAAGCCAGAATCCAACAATTGTTGCGATGTCATAACATTATCACCCGTTACTAATTTTTTCAATTTTTTATGTTTATGTGAATATACATCCCATAAATGTTCATCAGCAGAATCAACGAATCTACCATCACTAAATTCCACACGATATACTTGCTTATCACCCTGTGGGAACACACCAGTAACTTTAGTTGGTCGACCTAATCGGTCATATACATAATCACCAACTTTAATATCACCATGTCTCATTAACTGTTCAACACCATCACGAATGACATAGATTTCGGTATTATCATCTAAAGCTTTACCAACCCCTGTACTACCAGTTGATAAGAATGACGATTTCGGGCGAGTTGGGTCATTAAACCCTGTTAATGACAATTCCAATAAGGAGATAACCGCCTTAACAGCCTGATTCTGATTTAAAATACCTTTATGTAAAGCTTCCTTAATTTCAGGTATTGATACTTTATTATCAATATCAATACCATAAGACCGTTGAATAACTCGATTTAACATTGGTCGAGACAACGGATATTCTGAGTCGACATTTAATTCTTTTGCTGTATAATATTCACGTTGTAACTCCCCACCGTGCATAAACTCAATTTTAGTAATATTACCAACAACATTAAGTAAAATATCGATAGATGCACGTGGTTGTGAGTTCGAAATCAAAATTTGTTTCGACGTATCATAAATTTCACCAAACACTTCAGGGTCTGCTAATTCTAATACACCATATTGTTTCGCACGACTTTTAAGAATATTAATAACAGCTTCACGAGGTAACTCAGGTAATGTTATACGTAGCAAACGTTGGTCTAACGCTCTATTTGGTGCAATCCATTCATCATATTCTTCAAAAGTAGTAGCCGCAATAACACGGAAACCATTATGAGCTGATTTTTCAAGAATTGGTTTTAATGCTTCCACGGCTGATGGTGATACCATTGCAATACGGTGAAACTCATCAATAAATAAGACAACAATAACGTCATGAGATACCGCATAATCAGACACTTGTGATACCAAATCCAGTAACCCATTTGCCATCTCAGTATCTTTATCACCCATTGAGTCCTTAACTAATCGTTCAACATCCACACTCAACACTAAATATTGTGTAGAATGCTCATCATATGTAAATCCTTGGATATAAGCCGTCTTACCAGAACCTGGCTCACCTAACATAATAACATTTGCCTTTTCCGGATTACGTAATCCAAGACGTAATTCAGATGAATCACGACCCAAAATTGGAGCTGATGGCCTAGCTAATGGTGTTGCAGCTTGCTTCATAGCAGGATATCGGTCTTTTTCACGTTCATACGTGGCAATTTGTTCATCAATAATTTTATTAAAATCTTGCACAAAAGCCTCCTATTTATCATTAGATATTGATGATGCATCAATAATTGTAGTTTTAAATGGTCGAAACACCCATCGTAAATGGTAATATTCCTTAGCTGTTAAAAGTAATACCGCATTACTACCACTAATTAACTTCGGAATATTTGCAATAGATACATCTTGTAATGATAAAATATGTTTATTTGTTTTACATTTTGCAATAACTGATTTAATATCAGATAGGTCTCCATAAATAACCACCGATGACATTGGATTTTCCAAGCTATCATATAGTGCATTTACAGTAGCCTTTTCATCTATATTATTAATTCTCATCATACTTATATTATACCATATTTTACGATTTTTGTCAACCTTCATCCAAAGTCTCGATTAATGGATTATTATCATACAATCGCAAATCTAAAGTTCTATGATTATCTGACAATTTATTTTTCCAAGCTGTTACAACTTTATTCCATTTGACTGAATAAACAAGAACTAAATCATATTTGTTATTATGAATACCTTTTCGTACTACGATTCGTTTATCTGTCAATTTGTTATTTGTATATATTTCTTTATATTCAATAATATTACCATTGAAAAGAACATCCTCAATATCATATACCGTTGGGACTATATCAAATTTTGATTGTAACCTATCTAACGTATGCTCAGATAACGGCTTATTCTTATTAAATTGTTTCCGAATCTGTGGCCTAATAATACTATTTAAATAGTCTTTTTCAATATCTGTCATCTGAAGAACATGACGTTTTTTAACAACTTTTTTCATATACATATCCTATCAATTATTTTCTATAGTTATTATATCATAGTTATAAGACTTTGTCAACAGCAAAAAAAAGAACTCTAACGAGTTCTTTTTTTAGTCTTGAACTTTAGCAGTCCAATTACCATTAACATCTTTTAACTCTTTAACTCGGTCTTTTGAATAACCAAGCTTTTCAAGTTGTGCATATGCAGCTTCTTGAGTTTTAACTGTGTAAAGAACTAATTCTGATGTTTTAGCGACAGCTTCTGTCTTAGTGTTAACTTTAGGTTGAGTTTCAACCTTTTTATCGGTAGTTTCAGCTTTAACAGCTGGGACTAATTGTCCAGCCACATCAGCTACTGAAACATTTGATTTATTGACTGCTTCAGCTTTCACACCAACTTTAGACGTTTCTGTTTTTGCATCTTTAGCCGTCACATCTGATTTATCTGATTTTTCAGCTTTTTTAGGAGCTTCTTGTCCGTTTTCCACATATGTGATAACGAATTTACCTTGTTCATTAGCCTTAATCAATTTAATATCGCGTGGTGCAATACCATAATTTACAGCATAATGTAAAGCATCAGCGTCAGACTTAACAGAGCTTTCATAAATAGTTAATGTTGAAGTACCTGGGTTTGCAACCTCTTTCACTAAACTAATGATAGCCGCAATCGCTGTAGTATTTGATTTAATTGCTGTCTTGTTTGTTGCAATATCTTTAGTATTTGTATTCACTTGTTGTACCGCTAATCCCAATTCTTTAGCTAAGTTCACAATTGCTGATGAATTCTTATCAATGTTTTTAGCATTTGACTGAATATCAGTTGCATTTTTAGCAATTGCATCTTTATTCGTTTGAATATTCTTCACAATTACAGATAATGATGAAATTGTTTCGCTTTGGAACTTGTCAGCTTTTTCAGCATTTTCTTTCACGGTATTATCTAATTTAGAAACTGTATCTTTAAGTTCATCAACACGATTTTGTTTTGTGTTAGTGATGACTTCTGTTGAACCAAAATCAATACCATTAACAATTTCATTAAATTCATTTGTTACATTATCAACATCCGCAATACGTTTTGTATCCAAGAACGCATCCACATGGAACGCTGTTTTATCGAAATCAATTTGGTCTAAGAAGTCTTGGTCAAATGTAATCATAACACGTGTAACTTGTGTATCTGCGCCATTAGTAGTACCAGTCTTAGTATTGACATCTTTCGATACGTTACGAGCAATTGTTTGTGTCGTAAATTTAGTGATGTCAGTATTCGCATCCATCACACCTTTATTACGAGCATAACGATTGTACAATGCAGTACCTTGTTTAAATGTAATTGGATTATTAGATTCTACAATATAATTACCTGTATATTCATCAGCTTTGACATTCAAATCATCTGACAATGCATAGTATGAGAACCCTTCAGACAAGTTCATTGGGAATTCTGAACCGCTCAAACGATACTTAAATGTTGTACCATTTTCAATCTCTGCTTGTGGATTAGCATTGATATCTAATGATGTCAAGTTTGCAAATGAAAGAACAGCATCTTTACGTGGGTCAAGAAGTGGAGCTTCATTTTCAACAGTGTTTGTTTTATATTCATTACCGAAGTCTGATTGCCAAGCGACGTTTGAATATTTGTTACCATTATAAGTTCCACCTTTTTTATCAGGTGTATTATCAATTTTGAGTGTTGTCATTGGAATAACAACATCTACGTTTTTACCACCTTCAATATAAGTCTTATAGAAGTCATTGTCGAATTGGACGTAATCAATTTTAATTGCTTTACCTTTTTCGTCCATAGCTTCTTTAATCTTATCAGGAGCTGCATCTTTACCAATAATAGACCAGGTTAATCCATTAACAGCTTTACCTTCAGAATCTACAAATGTACCACTTACAGCACCTTTAGCTACTTCTGATGTGTAAAGAACTTTACCAGTTTCACGGTCTTTAACTACAATTGGTCCAGTAACTTCGAGAGCATCAGCTGGGTAGTAGTCTACAATTGAAGTACCTTTCGATTGCATTTCTTTATCAATGTTAACCCCTTTATATTGGTCATAATCAACACCAATCACATAATTGTTAACAGAACCCGGCAATACGGCTTTACCATCAATATTAACCATTTTGCTGTTGAAGTTATGTTTTGTTGGATTAGCACTATTTGTTTGAATAGTGATAGTATCACCAACAACCATATATTCATCATTCACAATAGTTTCTGAATGAACTTGGTATGTTTCATCATCTTTATCAAGCTTGAAGTAAACAGCTGGTGCATCATATGTGAATTGAGTTCCAACTGTACCACCAACAGTACCACCACGATTAGCACTTTGTTCTTTGTTAACTTGAACAAGATACTTGTTCGTAGCTTTCAATGTAACAACACGAGTTGTCTTATTATAAGAAGCTTCCCAATTAGTTCCATCAACATTAGATTTAGCTTCATCAAATGTTGCATTTTCTGGAAGATATGTATTGATAACTAAACTATGGAACTTATCGAAACGGTCAGCCGGAAGAGGTTGATTGTCGGTTTCGACACCAACAGTTTGATTAACCATTGCTTGAACAACTTTACGACCATTATTAGATTCTTTTGTCGCTTCAACAATTGTTTCACCATCAGCATTTTCCGCATGTCTGTCAGTTGTTGGTTTTGAACGAATATCAAAATAATTGAAATCAACAACTGGAACAGCGGGTTTAGTTACAGGTACAGCTGTATAATGGTAAATTTTAACAGGCTTAGTACCAGCTTCTGTTGTTTCTGGTGCAATTGTGAAATCATACAATGTATATGTAGGCATTGTTGATGGGTCAATTGTACCATTTGATGCAGAAATTTTAGCAATATAAGCTTGTAACTCAGCATATTGCTGTTTAGCTTTTTCTACGTATTGTTCTGTTTCACCAGGGTTAGTGATTTTAACAGTTTCACGTTTCAACTTGATATTACCTTGGTCAGCTTGCGTTTGGAAACTTGTTAATGCCGCCTCTTGAATTGTTGCAGATGCAACCTCAGCTGTCACATCACGAAGTTTTTTACCACTAGCGATTGACGCTTCAATTGCTTTAGAATCCGCTGCTAAAGCATCTGCTGAATATTGTTTAGATTCAACAGTAACCGTTTGACCATATACTGACAAATTAGATTTCAATCCGTCCATTTGGGCATTTGCTTTATCAGCATCAGCTTGGTTACGAGCTACAGTAGCTTCATAATTAGCCATATCATTTTTATATTTATTAGTAGTGTCCTGGATTTCTTTAGTCTTTGCTTCATAATATTTTTGAGCAGTCGCACGATGTTCCTCAGTTTGAGTAGCATCACCAGACAATACTGTTGAATCATTATGAACAACCGTTACACCAGCAGATTCAGCTTTTGAAACTGCATCATCTAAATTTGAGTGGTCAACATATACGTCAACCCAACCAGTAGTGTTATCAGTAGCTTCATCAGCATGAGCTGTAGCTGTTTGCATAATTACCACCGTTGGTGCGGCAAATGACAACGCAACTGGTGCCATTAGATTAACTAAACTTTTAGATTTCTTTCTTGATTGAATTAAATTCAAAGTGTGTATCTCACTTTCATTTTTATGTACATAAGGCTATCAACCTTTATATATATTATACCACAAATTTAACGTTTTGTCAATAGTGCCCATCAACCTATTTGTGATATTTCCATACTTATATTATAACATATTTTAACAATTTTGTCAAGACCGTATCAGGACTTGATTTTTTTTCTATTTTATGATATAATATAATAGATAAGATATTATTAATATTAAACATTAAAGGAAGAATCAATGATTTATTATGATTTAGACGCAGTTACCTCTGCTTTAGTAGTAAAATTAAGTCCAAAAAATCCTAATGCTGTGTATTGGGATATCTATGAACGTTTAGGAGACGCTGTAGATATGGGTGAGCAAGAATATGAATTACAATATGAAACAACTGTCATACCTATTACAATCACATATGTCACACCAGATGTGATTGAAGATGAAGCTCAACTATATCAGCTAGTACAATTTACATTTTAATATAACACAAAGATGCGAGTAATCACATCTTTTCTTTTATGTACAGTTAATCAAATACAAAAGATGTGACTAAATCACATCTTTTCTTTTATTATTTACGGTTGCGTTTGCGACGACGCAATGTGTTACTAAGTCCAGCAACACCACCTGTTGCACCAAGTGCACCAACAAGACCTACAAGTGAACCAGCATCACCTGTTTTTGGCAATTCAGGAGCTTTTGGTTTTTCAGTTTGTTTTTCTGGTGTTTTTGGAGTTTCTTTAGGTGTTTCTTTTGGAGTTTCTACTTTACGATAAATATTACGGATATTACCTTGGTCATCTTTCTTAACAGCAACCAATTCATAACCTGGAATATCAGATTTACCATCGTTGTCTGGGAATTGACCTTCTTCTTTAGGTTTCAATTCTTTACCATTTTCATCAACCCATTCAGTTGTTGGTTTACGATAACGGTTTACTGTGTGAGTGTCACCTTTATCGTCTGTTGATGTTTTAGTATCAATTAATACATAACCATCAATATCTGATTTACCATCGTTATCCGGTTTAGTACCTTCTTCTTTAGGTTTCAACTCTTTACCAGACTCATCAACCCATACAGTATCAGCACCAACTTTTTGGTAACGGTTAACCGTATGTTTATTACCATCTTTATCTGTTGATGTCTTAGTATCAATCAAGCGATAACCTGGGATATCAGATTTACCATCATTGTCAGGTTTAGTACCGTCTTCTTTTGGTTTCAATTCTTTACCAGATTCATCAACCCATACCGTATCTTCAGTTACTTTCTTGTCTGGTGTTGCAACTTTACGATATACGTTTGTCACATTACCATCTTTATCTGTTTTCACAGTTACAAGTTCATAACCTGGGATATCTGATTTACCATCGTTATCTGGATGAGAACCTTTTTCTGATGGTTTCAATTCTTTACCGGTTTCATCAACCCATTTAGTGTTAGGTTCTTTTTGTTCTGGAGCTTTTTCGTAAATGTTAATAACATCGCCAACTTTGAATCCAGAACCTTTGAATGTGTCACCAGTAAGGTCTTTTTCAGTTACAGTATAAACACGTTTTACAACATATCCAGGGATATCTGACACACCGTCATTATCTGGAAGTGATTGACCTACAGCTTTAGGTTTAAGAGTATTACCTTCAGTATCAAACCAATAAGTATCTGGTTTAACTTCTGGAGTTGGCTCAGCTACTTTCTTGTAAGTGTTTACAGTGTGTTTGTTTCCATCTTTATCTGTGTTAGTCTTAGTGCTGACTAAGTCATAACCTGGAATATCAGATTTACCATCGTTATCTGGTTTAGTACCATTTTCTTTAGGTTTTAACTCTTTACCAGACTCATCAACCCAAACAGTATCTTCTGTTACTTTCTTTTCAGGAGTTGGAGTCTTAGTGTATACATATGTACGAGTACCGTCTTTAGTTGTTACTTCCTTAAATGTATATCCAGGGAAATCTTTACGGTCTTTGAAGTTTTTACCAACTTCATCAGGTGAAAGTTCTTTACCTGACTCATCTACCCAACGAGTACGAACATCTTTTTGTTCAACTTTATTATTATCAGTAGTACCATTATCAGATGTATTGTCACCACCAGAGATAACAGCTGATTCAAAGAACGCTACACCAGCTTCTGTAGAGCTTGATTGGTTAGCTAACAATTGTTTACGAATGTTAGCAGCACCAGTAGCATACATATTTTCATATGCTTCAAGTACTGGTTTGATAGCATCATATGATGTCACAGTTGATTTATCAGTAGCAGCATCGTATTTAGCTTTATAATCATTAAATGCTTTAGTATATGCACTTGATGTACCTTGACCAAATGTATCAAGAATTGTCATTACGTCTTGAACACTCTTAACATTACCAAATGTATCAATAGCTTTTGTTACAGCATCATTGATTGATTTGTTGTTTGAGAACGCAACCGCAATTGTATTAATTGGTTGGTCAAGATTTGCAACAGTGTAAGCTTCACCTGATTGTGTTGTAATTTTCTTACCACCAAGGCTGTTATACCAGTTAATCAATTTAACAATAGTAGTACGAGCTTCAGTTTGTTTAGCTGAATCAGTACTCAAAGCGTCATTAAGCAATGACCCCATTTTAGTACCATCAGCTAATTCAGGAACTGCCGCAACAGCTGATTTATACAATTGCGAATCAGTACCAAGATTACGAACAGTTGCCGCCAATGCCGCAGCATTTACACCTGATGGGCGGTCAAATGTTACTGGGAATGTTGTTTCACCAGCTTGTTTTGTTAAGTCAAAACTTCCCGCAGATACCGTATCGGCTGATACAGTAGATAATACTGTAGCCGCAGTAGCTCCAACACTCAATACAGATGCTGTAGTTGCTACAGCTGCGAAAGCATTACCTTTTGATAATTGTTTCATTAGTTTACTTGTCATTACAAGCTCCTATTTCAAATTTAATTTAAATTATAGGTTTGATAACCTTATGTTTATATTATACCACACTTTTTCTATTTTGTCAAGGGGGTATATCACATTGTATTCATTTTCTTTAACATATCAATACGTTGCTTAAGAATTTCATTTTCTTTTACTATGCTATTATGTGCTTTAGATAACTTGTCATAGGCTAATTTTGCACTATTAATAGTTTTATTTAGCACCTGATTTTCAGACTCTAAATCTGTAATATTTTTAGCTAAATCTTTATTTTCATCAGAAACTTGATTAAACAACGCCTTCATGTTTTCTAATTCATCTTCTATAGACGTATCTTTTGTAGACATGTTAGAAACATCTTCTAACAATCTTGAATATGCGTCTTGTTGCTCTTGAAGTTTATGAGTTAAGTCAGAAACTTCAGATTGCAGTGATTCAATGGATACAGTACTAGAATTATAATTAGCTTTAAGTTCTGAATATTCTCGTTCCAGCTCATACTTTTCTTGTCGTAAAGCTTCAGCTTCTGATTTTAATTTATCCATATCCTCAGAATTAATAGAATTTTCAGAAGCGGCTAGGGAGTAATCGGAAACTTTACTGATAAGAGTATTTAAATGAGCCTCTAACGATTCATTTTGTTTCTTTACAACACCTAACTCTTTTTCAGCTTCGGCTAATTTACTTTTTGCATCATGTGTTTCTTCACGTGATAATGTCAATGCCTTACCATTTCTATGAGCATGTTTAGACACATCCATTAAAACACCATTAATCATCACAAACACACTATCAACATCTTCAGCTCGATAATATTTACCTTTAATTAATGGTATATCAATTTCTTGATTATAAATATCTCGAAATGAAATTTTAGAACCCGCTGCAAGTAATTGGTCTTGCCCAGTTGTCATTTCATTAGAAACTTCAGGTTTAGGTTGTTGTACAGAATTCAAAATTATTCTCCTATTTCACTAATTAAAATTTTATAAGCATCACCCATCTGTTGTTTTGCAACATTATCACCAAATACACCACGAACAATGGCCGCAACCATCAAATCTTCTTCAAGTTGTGCATCTTCATCGGGATTCAATTTATCAAAAACTTCATCCAATAAATTTTTAATATCATCTGAATCATCAAATGTATAATAACGTGGTGTTGCTTCAACTTTCGTCAACAACTCTTTAATAATTACATTTTGTTCTTTAATTTTGGCTTCTAATTCCTTAACGGAAGATGCTTTCGTTGTGTTTATAGCTTTACGCGTAGATACAGTAGGTTTTTTCTTTTCGAAAAATTGTTTCTTTTTATTCAAATATGCTAAATATTCATCATAATTGACAACAATTTCAGATTTACGTTTACGTTCACCAAAAGTACTGTCATCAATACGAATACGATTCATCTCAGATGTGACAGCATCTAGGGTTGTTAAGCCATCAAAAATCTCACGTGTGATATGAACGCCGGGTTGACCAATTGGGACTAGTTTCATATTATACACCCGCACCTTTCAGAATATCACTACCCAATAGTGCCTTAGCTCTAGCAGCAATATCATCTTCAGAAATAGCATTACCGTCAGCAATTTCTGATTCCACCATTAATTGAATGGCTTGAAGTAACAACTCTTTAGCTTTTGCAGAATTAGCTTCTCGCTTAGCAATAGCTTCTTCAATACGTTTTTCTTCTTCTGATTTATTAAATGTTACGATTGCTTTAAATTGCACATTATTCTCCAATCTCGCCATGAGCATCTGAAGAGTCTTCCCCATTTGCTAAGGCCTTAATTGTTCTTATAATTTCTATTTTTTGCGGAACAACACCATCAACCGTTTTACGGGTATCAAATGAACCAGTCATTAAACAATACATCCCAACCACAACACACCCAATAAGAGTGCAAATCATAACAACATGTTCTTTATATAATTTCATATAGTTTTAGAGACATATCTCTACCTTTCATTTTATTAGCTACGTTACTAAACAGTATCCACGATACTATTGTTCCAACTACTATTATTATATCACAAACATTAACATTTGTCAAGCCTATAAAAATAAAACTTATTTAAAGTTTTATTTCAATTTTAATATAAAATCGGATTCATTATCAGCTAAAAATTGTTGAATAAGTTTTAACATTAGATTTTCAGGTTTCATCTCATATTTAACTTGTTGTGACATTTTAACAGTATTCGTTGCGTTATCACTATATTCTCGCAATTTTGGTATAAATACATCCGCAATATGCTGAGTATATTCATACAAAGCTTCTTGCAACATTGGTAAATCCATACTATCAATTTTATTATATTGAGCTTTTAGTAATTTTTTCTTTTTTCTTAAATGTTGTGGTAAACTCAATTCAGCAACAACCTTTTTAAGTGGTTTTGCCTCACCAGTCTCCATAGATGTTTTTAATATTTTACGATATTTATCCAAATCCGTTAATAATTGTGTTTGAATAATATCGGCAAAATAATACGTATTAAAATCATCCACCCGTTGAGTTGAATATGCAGACTCGGAGCCAATCAACGCATCATCAATGATTTCAACAATTTCATGATAATCGGAATTTCGACCATTAAGAAGTAAATCACCATTATAATCTTCAATAATATTCTTATTTTCTCGATATAATTGTAATAACAAATCAACATTGGAATCTGTAACACCCAATTCTTTTAATTCAGGAACACATAACATACGATGATATGTGCCGGGTTGACCTTGTCTACCCGCTCGACCAGCAAACTGTCTTTCAACACGAGAATTTGGTCTGGAACCAACTTGTAAAACAACTAATCCACGTTCCATTTCTGTGTCTTCCACATGAATATCAGTACCACGACCCATAATATCCGTAGTCACAACCACAGAACCAGGTTTACCAGCACCCTCAACAATAGCATCCTCATTGGTATCCGTTGACACTAATGTTTTATGTGGAATATTATGTTCCGATAATATTCCAGATATCATTTCAGCTTCAATATCAGACGTAGCACCAATTAACACAGGTTGATGAGAACTCATATATAAACGGGTTTTTAAGACTAAATCATCATACATATGCATTTGACTCATATACAAATGTGTAATTTGTTTCAACTGATTCGGCAACCGGTCAGGAATTACTACAACACCAGTATTATAAATATTAATAAATTCAGTAAAAGAAGTACCTAATGTACCCGATACACCAGCAATCGTTTGGAAAATGTTAAATAAGGTTTGGTATGTTATTTGAATACTAGAATCATTACTTGCACCAGAGAAAACATGTTCTTTCATTTCTAAAAACGCATGCATATTATCAGATAACGTACGACCTTTTGATAAGCGACCAGTTGCTTTATCAATTAGAACAATACGTGAACCAGAATCCGGGTCAGGCTCAGCTTGTACAACATAATCAGTAAATGGCTGATATTGAAAAATAGCATTAACGGAACTATAGATAATATGCATCATCTTAGGGTCATTGAAAATATCATTATCAAGACCTAATTTAGAAATAATTTCATCTAATGATTTATCATCTAAGAACACACTTCCAACAGAGTCTTCATCATAACCAATCGTTGTTAAACTTTTTAAAGTATCAACAATCCATTGAACACTTAGCTCTCGACCTTTATACGTAACAGTAGATAATTCACCATTTAAATCTTTAGGTTGTGCAATAATCAGCGGGTTACGAGCATCATCCATCAAAATTTCATCGGCCTCATCAATAATAGCAGCATGTAATGGTCTTTGTATGATTTTTATATCATGACCAATCCCGGATGCTAATGCACTATTCAAATACGCAAATCCCAATGTTGAATTGGTGGAATATGTAATATCACATGAAAATGCTTGTTGTTGTTCAGAATCATCTAATTCATTAGATGTATAAGCATTAGATAATCCAAACCAATCATAAATTGGTTTTGTTTCTTCCCAGTCACGTTTTGATAAGTAGTCATTAACAGTTAAAATATTAACACCTTTATGAGTCATACCAAATGCTACAGCTGGCAAAATTAGTGTGATAGTTTTACCAGAACCTGTAGACATTTGAATCATATTACGGTCAAGAGCCGCTAAAGCACCTAGCACTTGAACATCATATTGAAATTTACCTAATAGTCTAAACGTCACTTCACGAGCAATTGCATAAACATGGTTAATAACATTTTTATCTTTTATATTAAATTTTTTATGATATTTATCAGCTTCTTTACGCAAGGCATCATCCGGCAAATTCCTATAAAAATCTGATAGTGAATTTATTTTCTTTAATTGCTTATTATATTTTCGTAATGGTGCCTTGCTTTCATATTCTAATGAATCATATACTGATTTTAATGCCATACAGGCCTCCTTTTATTAATCTATATCTATTATATCACAAATCATCAAATAAGTCAATAGGATTCATGCAATTTGACTTATTTTGAAATATCTGATATAATAGAATAGAAGACTTTAATAGAAATGGCGATTAATATGACAAAAATCAAGTTATTACAAAAATTTGCATTAGGAGAAATAGGCACTAATATCTTACTAGAATCTAAAAAAACAAAGCCAACAGAAGATATGCTAGGGCACGATGACATACCTGATGAACTACCAACTGAATTTTTAAATGATGTCCCTGAAGAATTCATGGATGAACCAGACGAAAGTTTTTTTATTGATGAGATAGAACCAGATTTAGAAACAAATATAAATTCTTCTAACCTAAATGAATCACTAGATGATAGTGATGATTATGCAGATATTGATGCATCCGAGATGTTACATATTGAACCCGATATAGAACCAAATGTTATTGAACAGAATATAACATCAAATGTAACCCAAAAAGAATTACCCAATAACAAACATACGAAATCAGAATCACTTAATGTACCAGCACCCGATACTCTAAATACACCAATTGAACCTGTCATAACCATATCAAATGCAAAACCGACTGTTAAGAACTTATCTAACAATGAACCTATTTCTATAAAAATCCCAATACAACCACATACTGTCAATAAGACAAAACCGCGTGATGATAATTATGACACATATGCGTCCAACTGGATTAAAGAACACGGCTTTGATAAAGATAAGAATAAAGCTTTCATGATATAACAAAAAAAGGACATTAGTCCTTTTTATTTTTTATAATGATGATAATACATATGCTGCAGCAACAGTAGCATCATAGTTAGAGATTTCACCTGTGAAATCTGAATCATCATAAAATGTTGTCATCAATGTGTCACCATCATCATGAACCAAGCCAAACAAATGACCAATTTCATGAGCTAATACACCAGATTGTTTATCTGTCGGAATAGTTTCAGTGTTTAATTGAATAATATATTTACTATTTTTCAATACATCACCCGATTTAATTGAACCATCACGATTATATTTATCATTTGCATCAGCATCAACTAATTTCAAATGAGATGTTGTCATAGACAATCCAGCTAAATCTTTCAGTTCAAATTGGCTATCATCATCAGTACCAACTGAATCTTGAGCATTACTCAATTTAGTTGTTGTGTTATCAGCATCTAAGAACGCCATAGTAACACCCTTATTAAGAGCATCTTTGTCAGACGTAATAGTCGCATTTAGTGTGACATTTTTACCAGCCAAGGCTTGTTTCCACGCAGTTAATGCTTTATCTGCTACAGTAGCAACTGCAGGGTCTGCATAAACAGACACATTAACTTCTACACCTTTTTTAGTAACATCTGCAGTTGCATTAGCACCATTAGTATCAGTACCATTAATTACAGGTACAACCGGTGTTGAAGTCTTAGTTTCTTTGTTTTCAACCGATTGCGGAATCAATGTACGCACTACCAGAGTATTACCTGAAGATGTACGTTCATTACGTGTAATTTCACGAACAACTAATGAATTACCTGATGATGTACGCTCATTACGTGACACAGGACGAACAACTAATGAGTTACCAGAAGAAGTACGTTCATTACGTGACACAGGACGAACAACTAATGAGTTACCAGAAGAAGTACGTTGTGTACGAGAACGTCCACGCACAGTCATAGACGTGTTAGATGATGCACGTTTTTCCGTTGTATTGTTCACTAATTGTGGCAATGTGAGTTTCAAATCAATATTTGAAACATTACCAACATGATTACCAGGATTACTTGCGATTTTCTGAATAAATTGTTTTGGCGCATATTTACCGTCAGTATGTGCTTTAGCATTTGGTTTAGCAACACTAAAAGTATCAATATCATATGCATGAGCTTCCACTTTTGGAGGTGTAATACCACCAATGATACCAAATGGTGCAAATAATGCGACATCGATATCTTGATATGATAATCCACCAGCAGCAACATCATGACCAATACCAACACCCTCAGTTGATGAATCAGGTTTTGTATCAGCACCAAAGATTAACACTGATTGTGAGTCAAGGTTTGTAGTACCATTAGCACCATTTTCTTTACCAAGATTTGAAGATGTTACCTTATAATAGTTACCAGCATCTGTAATAGAAGCCCCTTGACCAGACATTAACACATCAAGATTCGCACCTTTATTGATATGGAGGAATTGTCCATCGTCAATATCAGAAATATAAAGTGGGGCATACGCTGCTAATTTACCAGCACCATTATCAACAGCTACTTGAGTCTTAAGAATCAAACCTTTACCATCATAATCCACATTACTTTCAAGAGATAGGCTATGTCGTGCTATACTACCCCATGTGATATTATCACTTGCTGAATTATCAGCAGAACCAAGGCGAAGCTCACCACCACCACTTTGTGAACCGCCACCAATACCATTAGGTGTTGTAGTTGGAATATAACCACCACCAGTAACCAAAGCCCCTGTCACCGGGTCAACTGACATATAGAACACATATAATGGGTTAATAAGATTTTCAACCCCGGCATTTTTCGGATTATCACGAAAAGCTTTTGTTAGACTATTACCATTTTCATCGGTTACTGATAATTTAAGTGACATTGGATGAGTAGATGTATTACCGTCTTTATCAACTGATACAAATGAATCTTTTAAGTCTACGGTTACACTTGGTTCAAATGATGCCACTAATAATACATTACTAGAATTAACCGTACCAAAGTGTTGATTTCGAATATCTGATAGAACTGGGTTGTTATCAAACAATTTCCAAACTTTATCTTTCATTGCATCATACACCGCTTGTGCACCACCATCGCGTTGTGAATTCAACAATTTATTACCACGAACAGTCGCAAAATCATTGATATTCTTACTTGGAAGCATTGGTGAACCAAACCCATCAGTAAATCCATTATCAGATTGTGCTTGATATTCAGACGCTGACGCTAAGGCTGCTGATGTATCTGGTCGAACAGACTTAATTGTAATACCATTTTCAGTCTTCTTACCAATAATAACACCATCGATTTCAGCTTCAGTTTGTTTTAGAGCTGCTTGAATATAGCTCTTATATTGGTCTGATTGTTGGAAGATTTGACGTTGTTGTAACCAATCATCTGTAACTTGCGCTCCAGCACCAATAGATTTTTGTACACGTTCAACAAATTTATTAATTTTATCTTGTTCAGCGGCTGTATCTGAATCAAATTTTTGTGCAATTGTAGCAGAGTTAGCTTTTACTTTTTCAAGATTTTGGTTGATAACATCTTGGTTTTTCTTAGTAATGTCAGTTGCAATTTGTTTTACTTCATTTGGGTTACGACCAATATCACCAAAGTCTGTAACTTCTTTGTTCAATTCAGCCACAACTTTTTTGTTTACTTTGGTTTCTTGCAAGTTTTTAATAGCTTGGTCAATACCTTCAACAATTTTTTGTTTTGCTTTATCAGAACCTTTAGTCTTAGGGTCTAAGATATGAGCACGAGCATCTTGAAGTTTTTTGATATTAGATTCACGATATGTTTGAATCTTATCTAATGAACCCATTGATTTATCAATTTGTTGTCCAACATTTTCAGCAGTTGTACGTTCAGAGGCTAACCACTTGTTAATAGTATCAATATTAACTAATGAGTTATCACGGTATTTAGCCACATCAACAGCTACTTTATTATTTTCAGCATGTGCTTCATTAATTTTGTCCAAAATTTTAGCCTTGGCATTATTGACATCAGATATTGTACGAACAAACACAGGTTTAGCCTGTTCAGCTGTAGGTGCAACTGTATTCACTTTATCCGTTGCTGAATAATCAACAGCAACACCATCACTAGCTTTTGAATCTTCAGCTGCTCTTTTAATTTTATCTAAGTTACCAACAATCCCATCATCCGTATGAGTATTTGTTTCTGCCGCCTTCACAATTTCCGCGTTAGCTGATACAACGGCTTTAGTCAACTCAACCGTTTGCTTGGTTGATGTTAACGATGCTTCTTTAATAGCCTCAGCATTTGTATCTTTAATTTGATTTGCGTTATTAATTGCATTAGTTAATGAGGCAACAACATTTGCATACCCTTTAGATGCATCCACAACAACCGTGTGGGTTTGGTCTTCATCAAAAGGTTGACCAGTTAACTCAGTATAATTTTGAGCTTGTGTATCTAATTGAGATTTGACGGCATTATATTGAGTAATTAACTCTCGAATTTTATCAAAATTTTGTTGTAAGTCATTAACTGTAGCACTATCAGCTGTCACTGACCCATCAACAGTTACGACACTATTATTACTAAGTGAACGAATTAGTTCATTATATTTTTCAACAGATACAGAATTGGCTGTGCTCGTTGTTGTTTTATCAACACCACTACCTTTTTCTGATGCTGAAATAACATTCATTGATGTATATTCATCAGCATGAGCTGTACCCATTGATGCAACACCAGCAACACCTGTAAGTCCTGCAAATGTCAATGAACCAAAAGTTTTAATTGATTTTCGTTTTGAAATTTGTGACATAAGTCTACCTTTCAAATTTTATATTTAACATGTTAATATATAAGGATAAACCTTTAAGTTATTAAAAGCACCCAACATTTGTTGGGCACTAAACTGTTTTCCAGTTAGACCCCAAGCACTGAGTAAATCCAATCGGCAGCTTTTTTAAACCATTCGAGCGGTTTGTCTACACCACCATAGATTAAGGCTCCACCGATACCAACGAGAATACATACCACTGGCCCAGGCATACGTGTTTGTGGGTTAAATTTGTGCATTGCGAAGGCAATGACGGCAGCTACAATCCCGATTACCATAATCGCAATTGAGATACCTTCGGCACCAGGTCCACCAAGACCATTTTTGAAGAAGTCTGTAAGACCTTGACCGAATGATTGCCAACCATCAAGAATAGGTAAGAAGTTCATATTTACCTCTAATTATTAATAGTTACTTATTTCATTTTATAGTAATCATTGATGCACTTAATATTTAAGGGCACTTTTACATCAAGATTTCCTATTACTTATATTATACCACACTTTAATTTATTTGTCAATAGGGGTGACATTAAAGATGCTATATATAAGCTTTATAATTATATTATAACATAAATCTTAACAAATGTCAACCCCCATGACACACACTGTATGACATACAAAAAGTATGCCCGTAGGCATACTTCTAATCATTACGTGTACGAGGTTTACGTGATTTCGGTGCACGACGTGGGTCACGCACTTCTTGTCTACGTTCTCTACGTTCATTTTCTCTTGAACGAATTGCCTCTTGACGTTTATTTTGAGCAGCTTGTACTTGCTCACGACGTTCTCGCACATTATTTTCTTTAGACTTACTAGTAAGTCTTGTATTTGCAGGAGTACGTGTTTGCTGAGGAGCTGTAGTATTTGGATTAGCTGCAATTGGAGCATTGACATTACGAGCTTGTTGTCGTTGTGCTGATGCACGAGACACATGACCCTTACCAGCCGTAGCTTTCGCACCAACCATACCAAGAGTACCTACCGCACGCAATGCTTCGCGACCAGACACATTACCACCAGCAGCAACCATACCTTTTGCTAATGCACCACCGACTTTAGTTCTACCAACTGCACGAGCTCCGTTAGCTCCAACAGAACCAACTTTTTTAGCCCCACTTTGAATAGATTTAGCACCAGTCTTAATATTACTCTTAGCTGCACCAATAAGTGTACGGCCGCGGTTATTAGAACCGGTCGCACCAGCAGTACCTTTAGCCCCGGTAGAACCAGTAGCACCAGCCGAACCAGTAGAACCTGTTGTTCCAGTCGCACCAGTTGAACCAGCAACCGAATCACCACGTGAGGCGTGTTTGTTTTCTGTAAGAGAACCAACAGTTGTACCACCAGTTGATGAACTGTTTGTTGATGATGAACCACCAGTGACAGAGCTTTGGTTTTGTGAGTTTGTCACATTACCATTAATTGATTTACCATCAACATTTTGACTAGCATTATTTTGTTGACTAATTGAATCTTGAGATGATACATTAGTTTGTACCGCATCAATACCAGAATCCGTGAAGTTCTCAGCATTTCTAGAATTTTGAGAATTAATTTCTTCATTACCACCTTCAACAGTAGAATCAACCGATTCATTATTGGCATTAATAGCAGCATTGTTAGCATTAATTTCTTTATTTTCTTGACCACCATTAACATCACCAGTTTCATTATTAACAGAGCTTGATGAATCAACAGCGTTATTCAATGCTTTATTTTCTGCATTCATATCATTGTCATTATGAGCTTTAGTTTCATTATGAGCATTATTTTCACTATTTCCAGCATTTGCAACTGATTGAGATGAATTAACTTCATTGTTTTCATCATTACCATCAACTTCCGTAGAATCTGCATTATTAATTCCCGTTTCTGTTGAAAATTCAGCCGCATTACCAGCAACTTCAGTATTATCAGAAATATCATTACCGTCAACTGAATTACCTTCAACATTATTAGAATCATTAACTTCACGATTCTCATCGTTATCAACGGATTCATTATTGTTTAGCATTAACGCACCAAGTTTACCAGCACCAAATCCAGCTAATGTACTTGCCGCACCAGCAGCACTTTTAGCAGATTGACCAAAGTTCGCAGCACCCTCTTTCATGGCTCCAGCCATACCTCCGCCAGCTCCACCGCCAGAAGCACCGCCACCGAATCCACCAGCACCGCCAGTGAAATGGTCGCCAATGAAATGATTAGCAAACATTTGAGCACGTTGACTAAATTGACTTGGTAATCCAGCCATATATGAACCAAATGACTTAATAGGTACTTGTCCGATTTTCGGTAAGCTGAATAACGCAATCAAGTTTACAATCATCGTTACAATGTTGGTGAACATATCGTATAAAGCTCCACCAATCCATGGTATATCTTTAATACCACTAGCAAAACTTTCAACGGTACTTGCAATAATACCATCACCACCAAGACCATTTAATGATTGATTTAATAATGACCAAACAAAGTCCATAACCGCCATTGAAAGACCCATAATCAAACCAATACCAAACAATCCGGCAAGTAAGGCAATAACACCACCAACAAGTTCCCCAGCACCAGCAGCAGAACCAAGTGAGCTACGAGCACCACCTTTAAGTACACCACCAAAACCAGCCATAATAATTTCGACAAAGGCTTTCATACCTGCGAGAACCATTGCAAATGATGCAACGAATCTAACTAACGCTGGAGCCGTAGATGTGTCACCTTTATTTGTTACCAAAATAGCAACAGCAGGAACTTCAACGGTTTTAGTATTACTTTTAACAGCCCAACCGTTTTTGTTGAAGTCTGTACGTAATAGATTATATGCAGCAATAGGTGACATACCATAGTTACTTGAACCATTAGTAATTGAACCTTTTTTCAAATTACCAGACATTGATAAGCCATTTTGTCCCACATCAATATAACCGGCATTTAATGAATCTTCTGGGATTTCTTCAGTTGGTTGTGTGATTGCAGATTCAGCAACTTCATACAATTTCTTTTCATCCCAAGCTGTTTTACCATTATTTTTATAGGCTTTATTCCAGTTAACCGCCATTTTGTTGTCACCTGAATCCGCCGTACTTAAAATACGTTCAGCAATATCATCGTCAGAACCTTTTGAACCTGTTACACGTTCATATGTATATTCATTAATCTTACGAACATCATCACGTGTAAAGTCAAATGCCCCATTTTTAATAGGAATCGTCACACCTGGTGGTAACGCAAATGATGTACTATACCAGTCAGCTAAGTTCAAGTTCTTTTCAACAATACCAGCATTTTTTGAGTCTTCTGATTTATGAGTAATATCTTCTAACCAGTTAATACCATTCGTTAACAGTTTCGCACCCGCATATAAACCAACAGTCGCTGCTAATGTACGAACAACCATTCGACGAACTGATGTAGCTACGGCAGAACCATTTGTCAATCTTGCAATTAACCCATATGCAAACACCATCATATTCATAACAACTAAAATTAAGAACGATAGTGATGCTTGCATACCACCAGCTGAGGCTACAGGGTCACCAAACAATTTAATAACATTTTTAAATTGCTGATTATCATTAATTAACTCAATAAATTTGTTATCACTATTTGAACCGTTATTTAGCTCTGATGAATCACCAAAAGCTAAAATAACAGGCGCTGGATTGTATTTTTTAAGTAAAGTCATACCAAAACTAGAAATTTTCATAGTAGCGGCAGTCCATGATTCCATAAAGGTTTCTGTAGAGATATCTTTAGGTTTACTTTTTGCAGCACCTGATAGCAAGCGATTCATAGCAAGACCAAATGTATGATACTGCGTAGCTTTATTACCAGTTTTATCATCTAAGGCATCAATTTCATCTTTTGTAGCCCCAGCAGGACTTTGTAAGATAGACAAAATACCTAATGAACTTTCTTCTGATGAACCATACACAATACCGAAGTTCGCGAAATTACCAGCCTTAACAATTTGAGCAACTCGATTATTAAAATCCTCAGATTTAGCTAATTTATCAGCAGCTTCTTTTTGGGCATCCGCTTTTTCAGTATTACCTTTATCTTCATTTTTTTCCGCAGCCTTTTTCAAACCACCAGCAGCATAGCCACTAAGACTAACTACTTGCTTTAAATCTGAAAACGCTGTTGAAATTGCATTTTGAGGTGATACTTTAGAATAATCACCTTTATTATCTTCAGCAAATGCTGTTGGGCCTAATGAAAACACAACAAGCAATGCAACCATTAATGTAGTACCCCACTTAATTAAATGGGATGCTAACTTATTATTCGCCATACGTCCCCTTTCTTATAAGATACTATCTAAATATATATAATCTAAGCTGTTTTCAGTACGTACAAAGTATGATGACTCAGACGCCCGAAGTTGTTTAGACCACTCGGAATCCATTAAAAACGGTTTAACTAGTTTATCTGTACGATTTTTATATAAATCAACAATAACAAAGTCTAATGTTGAATCTAACGATTCCAAGGTTTTTAACGTGTTATTTTGATTACTTTCAGTATAAATAACATCCAAATTTAATCCACTAGATGCAATCATATCATTAATGACCGTTGCAATAGATGACAACCTATTAAATCCATGAATAACAATCACATCACCATTCTTAAGTGTTGGTAGAATTAAATTTAAGTATGAAATCATCATAATATTTAATGATGGATTCTTAACACTAGCCATTGCACCTTCAGATGTACCTGTTAAATCGATAACTCGGAATTGTGAATTCACCAATTCATCAACAATAGGGTCTGTATGTGTATCTAATGCGGGATAACTTGGTAAAATAGTACGGTTAATAATACTATTTAGCTCAAATAGAGCTTCTTCAAGTCTACTATCTTTATTAGTTTTCATACGTTGTGCAACATATTGACCGAAATCAGTTAATGTCTTAAACTGGTCATGTCGAACACCAATCAAACGAACATCACTAATATCATTACGAGCATCATATGACCAATATTTATTATAAACAAAGAAATCTGTCAAAATATCACGAGAAATATTTGCAAAGTCATCTGTTGTGGAAATTCGGTCTTTATCCCTAAATTGTGAGAACAATGAAATAATATTATCCATATGAGCTGGGAATCGAGCAAGTAATCGTGTTTTATCAGCAGCACTTTTACGAGTATCAATAGCTTCCATAATATTAAGCAATCCCTTACTAACATCAACAACCGTTTTACGATTTTCGTTCACTGGGAATTTCATGAGAGCTTCAACTGATGCTCTATCATCAGCAACAAAATGAGTTACATTTTGACCAGATAACAAATACGCTCGACTAGCAACCTTGCTCAAATAAATTTGACTAGGCTCATCAAAGGTACCACCAATAGTGTGAGTTTTATTTACAGTATCATTACCAACAAACAAACTCTTACTACTATTTTGGAAGTTATATGCAGCATGAGAGCGAATCAATTTACCGACAGATACACCAACATATTCAGAACCAGGTGTTCTATCACCACCAGAGTCCACATATAATGCAGTTATCGCAGCATCCTCACTTGTCATATCAACATACACATCTTTATTACCAACGGCTGAATTTGGACCAAATGTAATAAATGGTCTCGCTTGCTTATTGATGTCTAATTCATATTTAATACCACGAGTTTCATCATTAGTATTAAGATAATCTTTAATAGCATTAACAGCTTTCTCTAACGTTTGGTCATCAGGAGCTGTTATAATAGCTTCTGCCCCGAATGATACAACTGAATCACCACTATCGATAGCATGCATTAATGCTCTATCATGATTAACAGCACGTGATTGACGTTTAATACTTTCTTCTGATTCAGATGATAGTACTGATAATTTACGACGACGCATAATTTCTTTTCGCATCAAATCATTATCTTTACGTTCAAATGACCTTGTAAATGTCACACTTGCTTCTTCAGGTAGCAATCCATCTTGTTGAGAAATATTCCACAAAATTAAAGACCAATCGTATTGCATTTCATTGGTTTCAACAACATCCAAAACTAATTTTAAAATTGTAGACACACAATGTTCTTTATCAGACACTTCATAACGACGTCCTTCAACTTGTGTCATTGGAAAAATACGAGTTAACGTGGCTTCAGTAGACGACATAAAATCATGCTTACGCATAGCTTCCATATCAACTAATTTCTCACGCTTATTTGTTGGAACACCAACAATCGTTTGCTTTTTCCCACGTTTTGCTTTGCTATTTTTATTTGTTTTTGGCTTATTGCGACCACCAGAAGATTTACCTTTACTAGATTTTCCTTTAACTGGGGGTTTTCTCTTACCGGTTGGTCGTTTGCCAGCAGGCTTACCTTTAACGGGTGCCTTTTTTCGAGATTTTGTAGCCAAAGCAGTATCCTTTCATATTATATATATATCTAATTTTATTATATCATATTTTTAATCATTTGTCAAGATGCCAGACAAATTAAAAAAGAGGTAAGTAACCTCTTAGTAGTGTTCATATTCGTCAGGGTCATACGTTGACGAGTCATCATAGTCATCAGAGACTAACCCTTCATCTTCCATCATAGCTTGTAATCCATCAAGAACTTCATTAACATCTGTGCGTAAATCTTCAACCGTTTCACGCATCTCATTAGTTTCTTGTTCAAGAGCTTTATTACTTGCTTCCAATTCATCGACGTGAGCTTTAGACTCAGTAAGTTGTTGCTCAGTTTGTTCTAATGTGGCTTTCACCTCATCAACTTGATTTTTCGCAAGATTTAGTGATTCTTCCGTTGCAGATAATGATGTTGTTAATTGATTAATACGCATTAAATCCGCTTGTTTAGCCTCTTGAACTTCATTCATACTTGACTCAAGCCCTGACATTAACTGTTCGAATTTACGAATCTTCTCATCGTTAGCTTTATATTGGTCTTCACGAGATTCAAATTCTTCAATTTGTACAATATATTCATCAACTTGTGCACGTAATTCTTCAAGCTCTTCATATGCAGCCAATAAGTCAGTTGCGTATGCATTAATAACCGGGTCAACTAACTCAGCATCATATAAACTTCGTTTTTCACCAACAGGTTTAGGTTTAACTGGCGTAAATTCAGCAACCTCACCTGCGAAAATTTTATCATCCGTAAGTCCTAATTTTTCTAATTGTTTCATTATATCTCACTTTCTATTAGATATCAAGAGCAAGGCGTTTATCTAAATCACGTTCTTTTAGAGCATCAATGACTTGATTATAAATACGCTCTACAATTTTACGAGTAGAAACTTCCGGTGTCTCTTCAGTAGCCGTAACATCTTCAACATCAGCATCAGGAACAGGAACATCATTTTCAACATTGTCCGAATCATCATCATTAATAGATGATTCTATATCATTTACAGCATCATCAAAACTATCAAAATTAACGCCATCAGGATACATATTATCAAAGTCAATATTCTCAATATCACTCTGAGCAGTACCAGCAGGTTCTGCATCAAATGCGTCATCTTCCAATGCGTCATCTTCTAATGTTTCATCTTCTAATGTTTCATCTTCTAATGTTTCATCTTCTAATGTTTCATCTTCTA
>ERZ773037.43-NODE-43-length-60406-cov-27.213650_pt1 | contig 60406 bp, 49 predicted proteins | sample MGYA00511466_ERZ773037 | MGnify/ENA primary metagenome ERZ773037 (study PRJEB29015, sample SAMEA2738146) | human oral metagenome | biome: human oral; feature: human-associated habitat; material: saliva | place: China | collected 2202 ... | reverse complement strand
CGACGCAAATGGCCGCCCACCAAAACCGGTGAGCGGCCATTTAGCTGCGTTAATTAGCGCAACTAGCTTCAGCGAGCCACGATAACGTTGATCTCCAGGGGAGCAGTCACGTCCTGGTGCAGACGCACGCTGGCGGAGTGACGACCCAGAGCCTTAACCGGGCGGGTCAGCTGGATCTTGCGACGGTCAATCGCGGGACCACCGGCAGCCTTAACGGCCTCAGCTAGGTCAGAGGTGCTTACAGCACCGAACAGGCGGCCGTTAGCGCCGGCAACGGCGGCAACGGTAACCACGTTGGAGGCTAGCCAGGCGCGAGCGGTCTGGGCGGCTTCCAGGGACTCAATGGCGTTGCGGCGGCGAGCCTCGGCCATCTGGTCGATCTGACGCTGAGCGCCCTTGGTCCACGGGGTGGCCAGCTTGCGGGGCACTAGGTAGTTACGGGCGTAGCCGTCCTTAACGGTAACTACGTCACCGGCGACACCGAGGTTGGTGACGTCGTGGGTGAGGATGAGCTTGGTTGACATTGCTAGTCCTCCCTATCAGCGAGCGTTGGAAGAGTAGGGCAGCAGGGCCATCTCGCGGGCGTTCTTAACAGCCTTGGCGATCTTGCGCTGTTCCTGTACGGAAACGCCAGTCACGCGACGAGCGCGGATCTTGCCGCGGTCGGAGATGAACTTGCGTAGGGTGGCGGTGTCCTTGTAGTCAATGACGCCGACCTTGATGGCCTTGACCGGGCCAACCTTCTTCTTCGGCTTGCGAAGTTGGGGCTTCGCCATAGTGGTACTCCTTGGTCTGAGTGCTTAGCACTCTAAAGATGAATGTCTGGGTGCCCTACCCAAATGATCCCAAATGGGCGGGCGTTGGTGACTTAAGCCGCCTGCGTTAGGCAGTCCCTGCGGTAGGCAGGTTTTGCGCTAGGCACTGCGCACTAGGCGCTGCGCCTGGGCATTTAGAACGGCGGTTCGTCACCGAAAGAAGAGCCGCCAGTAGCCCACGGGTCGCCAGCGCTGCCGCCTTGCGGGGCGCTGTTGTAACCGCTGTAGCCACCGGCAGAAGCGTTGTTGTTGGCGTTGTAGCCACCCTGGGAGCCGCCATAGCCGCCGCCATTGCTGGCGCCAGCGTTGTTGCCGCCGTAGTTACCGCCACCGCGAGAGTTGCGGGTTACTTGGGCCTTGGCGTAGCGCAGAGACGGGCCGATCTCATCTACCTGCATTTCAACCACGGTGCGCTGTTCACCTTCACGGGTGGTGTAGGAGCGCTGCACGAGACGGCCCTGCGCAATTACGCGCATTCCCTTGGTGAGGGATTCGGCTACGTTCTCGGCGGCGTCACGCCACAAAGAGCAGCGCATGAACAGGGCCTCCCCGTCCTTCCACTCGCCGGACTGGCGGTCGTAGGTACGCGGGGTTGACGCGATGGTAAAAGAGGCCACAGCCGCCCCGGAGGGCGTAAAGCGTAGCTCCGGGTCGTGGGTCAGGTTACCGACCACGGTGATAATGGTGTCTCCAGCCATGTTTGCCTCCCTTGGCGGTTACTTCTCAGGCCTCAGGACGCAGCAGCTTGGTGCGCAGCACGGACTCGTTCAGGCTTAGCTGACGGTCCAGTTCCTGAGCGGTTGCCGGGGTCGCGGTCATGTCGACGACGACGTAGAAACCTTCAGACTTCTTCTTGATGTCGTAAGCCAGGCGACGACGTCCCCAGACGTCCACCTTGTCCAGGCTACCGCCCTCAGCGGGAACAACCTGTAGCAGCTTCTCGAGCGACGCGTTGATGGTACGTTCGTCGGTCTCGGGTTCGAGAATGATCATAATCTCGTAGTGACGCATGCTTGGTACCCACCTCCTCTGGTCTATAACGGTCACGGTCTTTCCGTGACAGGAGGGTAGATGCGTAAGGTTTGTCATTTGCTGCGGGTGCAGCTAAGCCAAACCAGTACACAACCCTAACCGATACAGGCGGGCGGCGGGAAGTAAATTCACTTCCCGCCGCCCGTGTGTATTTGGTTACCGTATGCGGTTGTTACGGTTACCGGTGAGGCTGGTTAGCAGCGTGGCTAGTTTCCACCGCCGGAGCCACCTCCGTTTCCGCCGCCGTTACCGCCGCCATTGCCTCCGCCGTTTCCACCGCCGTTATCTCCACCGGAGCCGCCGCCGTTACCGCCGCCATTGCCTCCGCCGTTACCGCCGCCGTTTCCACCGCCGTTGTCTCCACCGGAGCCATTGCCGTTTCCACCGCCGTTGCCGCCACCGTTACCGTTTCCGTTATCTCCATTACCGGAACCGTTACCGTTGCCGTTGCCGTTATCTCCGTTACCGGAACCGTTACCGTTGCCATTGTCGTTTCCGTTACCGGAGCCGTTACCTCCGTTGGACTCGCCGCTGGGTACGGGGCTGGCGGACTGGGCCGGCTGAGTGGCTTCGCCACCACCGTTACTGCCACCGTTGCTGCCACCGTTGTTGTTGTCGGAGTTGCTGCCGCCGCCATTACTGCTGCCGCCGCCACTGCTAGAACCACCATGGTTGCTGCCGCTGTAAGAGCCATCTGAGCGGTCAGGGAAGTCAAGTACTTCCTGGCCGTCAAGAGCTGCGCCCATGTAGTTAGTGAATATATCGGCCGGGTAGGTGCTACCGGTGATTTCACTGTAGTTACCGAAGGGGGTAATGGACTGTTCAGAGCCATCTGCACCCTGCTGGAACAAGGTCACCGCAGTAACCAGCTGGGGGGTGTAACCAACGAACTGCGCAGACTTGTTGTCCGAGGACGAACCGGTCTTAGCGGCCACCGGACGGTTCAGGCTCTTAGCGGTTTCACCTGAACCCAGCTGCACCACCTGAGTCAGTGCGTAGGTTACGTCCGCCATTACTTCCTTCTTGAACACCTGCTGACCGGTGGTGTTAGCGGTGTAAACCACCGTGTTGGTGGAGTTGGATACCTTACCCACAATGTGGATATCGTGGCGCTGCCCCTGAGCCGCAAAGGTGGAGTAAGCGCGAGCAATATCGATGTTGTGGGGAGAAACCGAACCCAGCACACCCTGCGTAGTGTCGTCGAAACCTAGCGTGTTAGCCGGGTAACCAGCGGCAATAGCTGTCTTATTGGTGTTTTCAGGGCCTACATCTTTATTCAGCTGCAGGTAGGGGGTGTTAATGGAGAAAGCAGTAGCTTTAACCAGGTTCACCCAGCCATACGAGACATTCTGGAAGTTTTGGAATTCGTGACCCTCAATGGTCATGGGGGATGTGCCCATGTAGCCATCAGACAGGCTCATGCCGTCATTAAGGGCGGTGACCAGCGCGAAAGGCTTATAGGTAGAACCAGCCTGAGCCACGGCTTGAGTAGCAGAGTTGACCTGGCTCTTAAGGAAGTCTTCGCCACCATAGAGCGCCACAATCGCACCGGTACGCGGATCAATACTGGTTAAGGCCACACCCAAGCCGGCAGGCTTGTCAGAGGGCAGGGTGTGCACTGCGTTAACGGCAGCTTCCTGATCCTTCTGGTTGATGGTGGTAGTGACCTTGAAACCACCGGTATCAAGCTGCTCGTTGGTCAGCTTCATCTTGGATTTAAGCTCAGTACGCACCATTTGCAGCAGGTAACCCTTGGTACCTGCGTAAACCTGCTTGGTGGTGGGCTCAATAGTCTTGGGGAACTTCATTTCTGCACGCTGGGCGGCGGTAATGAAGTTCTGCTTAAGCATCAGGTCAGCTACACGGGTCCACTTGGCCTGGCTGGTCTTGGCGTCCACTGCCGGGTCCCAGCCTGAGGGGGCCGGAATCACGGCGCTGAGCAGTGCAGCTTCAGACAGCGTCAACTTGTCGGCACTGTGACCAAAGTAGGCCTTGGAGGCTTCCTCCACACCGTAGGCACCACGGCCGTAGTAAATGGTGTTGAGGTAGTTACCCAAAATCTTCTGCTTGGACTGGGACTGGTCAATCTTGACCGCCAAGAAGGCCTGCTTGAGCTTACCTACGTAAGAATCGGTGGTGTCTACGTAGTAGTTCTTCACGTACTGCTGGGTCAGGGTAGAGGCACCCTGAATCGGCCCACCGGTTAAGTTGTTAAACAACGCGCGGACGATACCCTTAGGGTCAATACCGTTATTGGAGTAGAAGCTGGAGTCCTCACTGGCTACCACCGCGTTACCCACATAAGAGGGCAGCTTGCTGGTGTCGATGACGGTACGGTTAATATCCGTAAAACGCCCCATCTCAGTCTTGCCGTCGTCGTAGTAGACCACGGTGGTCTGAGCCTTAGCGAAGTCATTAGGTGCGGGCACATCCGTAGTGGCATAAGCCAACATCAGTGTGCCAATCCCCATAGTCAGCACGAACAGGATCGAACAAAGCACAAACTGCCAACTGGGCAGCCAGCGCCTGATTTTGCCCTTGCCGGCACGCGGATAATTCCATAGCTTCCGCTTTGATTTGGGGCCCTTGGAACCGCCACGGTTTGCCGGTCGCGTTGAATTTTTACTTGGCGCCTTACGCGCCGGGGCTTCCTTGCCCACAGGCCTTTGACCCGTAGGCCGCTGATTAGTCCTGCCAGCTCCACCTAAAGACGCTGCAGGCGATGAACTCTGTTTAGCACTTGCCTTCGCGCCCGAGTTAGCGCGCGGCGGGATTTGCGGTGGTAACGACACCTATAGTCCCCGTTTCTGCTTAATATTCTTAGCGCCCGGCGGAGAACCGGCCACACAACGATTCCTTCCAGTATGAAAGAAATGCTTTCTCAGGTATAGGACATGCGTCACGACAACCCTACTACCTACCTACTATGCTTATGACCTATGGAGAAAACTTCACCTGAAAGCACAAACTCCGCGATCAGCTTACGTTTAGCACTGCTAGGCATCCCTGTGTCACAGGGCAACCTAGACTCTGCCACTGCCTCGCTTACGGCTCCGCTGTTGGCCCGTACTCGTGAAATGTCGCGGCGACTATCCAACCGTCTGTGTGCGTCTGACACTCGCATTCAGAACTTCCTAGACAGTTATTTCGAAGGTACCGACGTCGCACCTCGACTACCTGGAGCAACTTTCGTACTAGATCAGCCTGGTCTCTCACGCGCCCTAGCCCTCCCCGAAGGCGAAGACCACTTTGTTTCTGAATACGTAACCAGCTACAAGGTACTCAACGGCGTCGTCCACAACCCGAAGAATGACCGACGTACCACTGCCGGCGTGTTCCACGTAGCTGAAGGTGGCCTACCGATCCCTGACGACAAGCGCGCTGTGCCGCGTGAAGTCTTTGGTCGCCTGCTAGAGCACGCAATCAATGACGTTCCCGATGAACTCATGCAGATTCCTTGGGCCGCTCATTCAGACTCTCCGGCAAAAGCCTTCGTATCCCTACTACTGCGCCCCATCGTCGTGCCCGCAGTGCCTGGCGTAAACAACCAGCGCACCATGGAAATCCGCTTCATCGCCCCCGGTGGCCTGGTTTCCAACCTTGACTTCGTAGAGTCCATCTTCGGCAACGCCGGAGACCCCTACCTGCCCGAGAACGACGCCTCCCTCGACCCCACCAGCTGGACTGGTCACACCGGTTGCGTCATCCTGGCCCCGCACCTGACCAAGCTGACCAAGAAGGAACTAGGCCTGCCCCACTGGGACCAGGCCACCGAGCGTCAGCGTCGCGACGGCATGTGCTGGAAGGAAGAGGGCGACCTCTACAACGACGGCAAGGCCTTCAAGTGCTGCGCCCGTGACGAGCGCGGCGTAATCGTCACCGTAGTGGCCGACAACTACTTCGGCTACTGCAAGAAGGAAGTTAAGACCCAGATTGGCTACAGCGCCAACCTGCTGGGCAACGTGGAAGAGGAGCACGCCGGTGGTGCGCGCGCCTTCCCGCGTTACAACCTGGGCCAGGACTACACCGACAAGTACACCCCTGCACACCTAACCGTGCAGAGTGTAGTTGACGCCAACCCCAGCTACTTCCAGATGTGCGACGACGGTCACGCCGTCGCCATCAACGACAAGAACCTACTGGTAGTTCCCGCTGGCTCGCACTTCTCAATGCGCACCCAGACCGTGGAATGGGACCACAACGGCACCCGCGCATCCATTCCGCTACTGGCCGGCAAGACCTACTACACCCCCTCGGGTTACCGCCTGCACACCAAGCACCGCAGCGGTGACGAGCGTCAGTGGCACCTGGTAGGTACCGCCCCGTGGACCACTCAGATGCACAAGCCCGCTACCGTTTCCGGTGGTGGTAAGTCTGAGATCTCTAAGGCTCTACTGGACGCCTTCGTGTTCGGTGAGGCTTACGTGGGCGACGTCGAGAAGGACCTGGACATGGTGCAGGTACTACTTGACCGCGACTACTCGGGCCGTTTCGCTGACCCCAAGTCCAACGGGGTTGACCACCGCTCGATCCTAAGCGAGGAGCGTTCGCTGGGTTCAGTTATCAAGCTGCTGACCGCCTCGCCGGCCTACTCGCCTGACTACAACCACTTCCTGTCCACTATCCCGGACCACGTCAAGGAACTGGTTTACACCGTTAAGCGTTACTACCAGCCGGCTTGGGGTAGCGACTGGCGTAGCCACTTCACTGTGGGCCTGGTTAACGGCCGTCACGCCAACTCCCTACGCCTAGATGGCGAGGTCATCAAGGTCAACATGCTGCGTGTGGGCTTCGAGGACGACGGCGCCTGGCGTCTATTCTCGCTGCGTCCGGACTTCTCCCCCGCCGCCAAGATTCAGACCGAAGACGACATCACCGCCTCTATTGTGGTGCCCGCCCAGGAGGCCGACGCCGCCTTCGCTGCTGAGCACGGCATTGCTGGCCTGAGCCGCAAGTACGTCGCTAACTGTGAGCGTCTGCTGTTCCAGCGCCCCGACGACGCCGTCGTACGTGGCTACGACAAGCAGACCGAGCTGGACATGTCCAAGCCGGGCACCTTCATCTCTAACTTCGAGCCCATGAGCCCTGCTCAGGCCCAGGAGCTAGTGGATGACGCCCCGGGCTTGAGCCAGTACACCAAGCCGATGCAGGACCTGATCCGCCGCGCTGCGGCTCAGGGTGAGGACGGAACCTACTTTGTTTCCAGCGCTCACACCCGCATTGTTAACGGTGCTCGCTCCAAGAACCCGCGTTACCTGCAGCTGCGCCCGGACCTGGCCAACCCCTACGAGGTTGAGCTAGCCGAGGTGGCCGCCCACCTCTACCACGAGGTGCCGCTGGACGAGCCACTGCGTGAAAGCGTGGATGTGGTGGCCGCTGGTCGCCGCAACAACCCGCCTGAGCCGGGTGTGCCCGCCCTGTGCGCTTACAACCCGCTGCACTACATGGAGCTGCCGGAGCTGTACATGGAGTTCATTTCCTCCATGACCGGTAAGTCGCCTTCCACCACCGGTGCCGGTAGTGAAGGTGCGCTAACCAAGGCCCCGTTCAACGCTCTGCCCACCGTTTACGACCTGAACGCTTCGCTGCTGAGCTACGCGCTGGGTGGCTATGACGGTTGGTTGTCTTCGGCTGGTTACATCGGCCCTAAGGTGAAGGTCGCCCACGACATTTCGCTGCTGATCCCGGAGCTGTTCTCCCGCATGAGCCACGCTGAGCGTGACGCCAAGGAGCTAATCGCTAAGGGCTGCCTGGAGCGCATTGAGGACTTCGAATATGAAGGCCGCAAGGTTGAGGCTAGCCGCCTGGGCTACCGCATCAACGGCGAGTTCGTACGTAACTACTTCGGTCGTGTGTTCCTACACCCCGATGTCATCTTCACCGAGGAGATGCTGCGTCCTGAGCTGCAAGATCCCAAGACCTTTGCTGACAGCGTTGACGTTATCGTCACCACTCACAAGGTGGTTGCCGACCGCTACTTCGCTGACGGCTCCCTGGAGCAGGCCTGCCCGCCTCTGCGTGCCCTGCTAGAGATCATGCACGACGGCGTCAGCCGCGAGGGTTGGCACCTAGACAGCCCCGAGTTCCGCGCCCTATTCGAGCGTGAGAACATCCTGGCTTCCGACTGGTACAACGCCCGCCTGGACGCCAAGGTTGTCCGTGACCGCAAGCACGCTGACAAGGCTCACGCTGCCCTTGAGAAGTTCATCAACACCCCTGGTAACGAGGGTGTAGTTGAGCGTATCGGTGCCCGCGAGCGCCTAGCCGAGGTAGAGGCCGCCCAGGCCCACTACGCTAGCGACGCATACCGCGCTTCGCTGGTAGGCACTTTGGGTCTACAGCCCGAGCTAGCCTGACACTAGCTAAACGCTAGGGGGGCGCGGCTTTTAGCCGCGCCCCCCTTTTGTGTACATCAGCTATTTAGTTAGCCCATTTATGGCTCACGCTTCAGGCGCAGGCGGCTTTAGCGCCGCCGGCCAGGGTGCTACTGCTGGGTGGCCCACCAGGAATGTAGTGCCTCGCGGGCTAGCTCTTTACCGATCGGGCCACGTTCCATACGTAGATCCAGCAGGAACTTGTAAGCTTTACCAACCTCAGGGCCTGGCTTAATACCTAGCTCTGCCATGATTTCCTGGCCGTCCAGCTCAGGCCGGATAGAGGCCAGTTCTTCCTGCTGGCGCAGGGCCTCAATGCGTCGCTCTAGATCGTCGTAGGCGTGTGAAAGCATGGCTGCTTTGCGGCGATTACCGGTGGTTACGTCCGCGCGGGTCAGGCAGCCCAGGCGGGCCAGCAGCGGGCCGGCGTCGGTCACATAGCGACGCACCGCCGAATCAGACCAGGGCGAGTCCGCATAGCCGTGGAAACGCAAATGCAACTCCACCAGGCGTGAAACGTCCTTAATGGTTTGTTTATCGAAATGCAGTGCACGCATACGTTTAGCGGTCATGCGCGCCCCCACATAGTCGTGGGCGTGGAAAGTGACGGTGCCGTCAGGCATAAAGCGGCGCGTGGCCGGCTTACCGATGTCATGCATTAGCGCCGCCAGGCGCAGTCGCAGATCCGGCCCGGGCACATCCCCATCAGGGCCGGTTTCCAAATCCATGGCCTGCTGCAATACGGTCAGCGTGTGCTCATAAACATCCTTGTGACGGCGGTGCTCATCGACCGTGTCTTGTAGGGCTGAGACCTCAGGCAGCACAATGTCGCAAATACCGGTGTGTACCAGCAGCTCTAGACCTCGGCGCGGGTAGGGAGAAAGCAGCAGGCGCTCAAGCTCGGCGCGGATACGCTCAGCTGAAACGATCTCTAGACGCTGCGCCATCTGTTCCATGGCTTCCATCACCTCTAGGTCCACGTCGAAACCTAGCTGTGAGGCAAAACGCGCCGCCCGCAGCATACGTAGCGGGTCGTCGTCGAAAGACTGCTCAGCGCTTACCGGGGTGCGCAAAATCCCCGCCTGCAGGTCCGCCAGCCCGTTGTGGGGGTCTACCAGCTCCAGGTCGGGTAGGCGCAGCGCCATGGCGTTAACGGTGAAGTCGCGGCGAGTTAGGTCACCTTCGAGGTTGTCACCGTAAGCTACGGCCGGTTTGCGCGAGCCGATTTCGTATTCTTCGGTGCGGTAGGTGGTTACTTCAACGACGACGTCGCCCTTTTTGGCTGCAATCGTGCCAAAGTTACGTCCCACATCCCAACAGGCATCACCCCACTGCCGCAGCAGACGCTCGGTTTCTTCCGGGCGCGCGGAGGTGGTTAGGTCAAAATCGTGTGGCTCAATACCCAAGCAGGCGTCTCGCACTGGGCCTCCCACTAGGGAAATTTCATACCCGGAGCGAACAAAAGCGTGCCCTAATGCAGCCAATGAAATTGGCAGATTGGCTAGAGCTTGGTCGGCGATTGGCGGCAGAACGTTTTGCATCCCTACTAGATTGCCATGTCTACGCCACACGCGCAGTTATCCAGCTGTGTTTTAGAATCTTGTATATGTCTGCTAACCGCCCGCTACCGTACCCTGGCCCCACACTGCGCCGGGTCAGTTCGCGTGCGCTGCCGGTGGTAGACGAAACCAGCGCTGGTGGGCTGGTAGTAGACGTCCAAAACGGGCAGGCCATGGCCGCAGTAATTGCCCGCCGTAATCGCGGTGCTCGCCTGGAATGGTGTCTACCTAAGGGTCATCTAGAAGGCAGTGAAACTCCCCAAGAAGCTGCCGTCCGTGAAATATCGGAAGAAACCGGTATTGAGGGGCGCGTACTGCGCCACCTAGCCTCAATCGACTATTGGTTCACCGGGGATCAGCATCGCGTACACAAGGTAGTTCATCACTATTTGTTGGAAGCTATCGGCGGCGAGCTGACCATTGAGAACGACCCTGATCATGAGGCCGAAGACGTAGCTTGGGTGCCACTAAGTGAAGTGTCACGCCGTTTGGCTTATCCAAACGAGCGTCGCATTGTCGCTGCCGCCCGCAGAATTCTGGTAGGTGACGGGTGAAACGATTTAAAAAAGCTTTACGCTGTAGCGCCATTGCCTCAGCAATGGCGCTGTTCGCTATTTTCCCTTCGGCGTCAGCTGGGGTGAGCGCTGCAGCGGTGACTTACAGCGAAAACGTGGCTGCGACGTCGTCGCAAGCTGGGCACTACGCCACCCTAAAAACAGCCCAGGCCGGCGGCGTCGGCACTAAAACCAACGCGGCTACCACAGCCAGAGCAGGTGTTAAAAGCACTGGTCACCGCCGAGGTACCCCTACCGGCTCAGCCGCAGACATCAGCCAATCCGCAGCTGACGGGCTCACTGTAGAAGTTGACCAGATCAACCCTGAGGTAATCACTCCCGGCAGCGATATCACCGTGGCCGGTACTATCACCAACACCTCCACCGAGTCGCTCTCTGGCTTTGACATGCGCGTATCCCTCCAGTCACGCTCTCAAGGATCAGTTGAGATGCTTAAAGACTGGCTGGTATTTGATGACAACTCCTACAGCTATGTAGCCCACACTGAGCAGCTAAACCATTCCCTAGCGGCGGGCGCCTCTATGCGTTTTTCGCTGACCATCCCCGCCACGCAGCTACCCAACACTAGCGGCAATAACTGGGGCGCTCGCGGCATGGAAGTGACCGTAACTTCCGGTGAGCTAGTTAGTAGCGACCGTGCCATTGCGGTGTGGTCACCCACCACCCAGGTGCAGCCCACCAAAGTAACTACGGTAATCCCCCTCACCGCTTCAGCTATGCAGATGCGTGAGCTACTGGCATTGCAGTCAGGCGCGGCCTTTACTCCCAGTCAAAGCGACGGTTTTAGTCCCAACGCCTGCATCACCGGTGACAAGGTAGACCTCAAGCTTGCCACCACCCAGATGCGTACACGCACCATTGAAATCCTTAACGCCGCCAATAGTCAGACGGTTGTGGCTGTAGACCCCTACCTGCTTTCGGCCCTGGGTGCCACTGCCGCAGCGGTTAACAAAAAAGTCGCGGAGCCGGCCACGGCCAGCCCCAGCGCTAACCCAACCGCTGGCGCTCCAGCTAGCAAGGCTGCCCCTACTGGGGGCGCTAGCGCCACTCCCGGCGCTTCTGCCGGAGCTTCTGGCGGCACCTCTGCTACCCCGGGCACTTCTGCTACCCCTAGCGCCAAGCCAAGTGCTCCAGCTACCCCCACCCAAAGTTCCACTCAAGACGCAAAAGCAGTTGAGGCCCGGCAAGTCGCGGCCCTTAACCAGGCCTTAGCCGGCGCCCTTAAACGCGGGGGCATCATTGCCCTGCCGCCTATGGACGCCGACCTGGTTGCCCTTAGCCACGTAACCACTGGAGCCACCCAAATCCGCGAAGCTATCAACCAATCTAAAGCTATGGTTGGTAGCGACCAGCTCCTAAGCGGAGCCCGTGCAGACGTAGCCATTTCGGCGTCGCTAGAGCTAGACCAAACCTACCTGGACGCAGTAAAGGGGCAGGTAAACACGGTTATCTCGCCGCCTGCCGCGCTATACCCAGCTGAGGACTTGGACTACATTCCTGACTCCACAGCTAACCTAAACGGCCAGCGCGTACTTATCCCCGACCAGACCCTGTCAGAGTCTGTTTCTGGGGTGCTAACCACCTATGAGGGCTTTTTAGGTAACCTCACCGACTTTGATGCGCGTCAGCTGGCTCGCGGCACTACGGCAGTTATTACCCGTCAGCGCCCGGACCAGGTGCGCCACGTCTTGCTGGTGGTAGACCGCGACTCTGCCTCCAATATGGATGTTAAGGACCTAAACGACCGGCTCGCAGCCATAAACAACAGCTGGTCAACCCCGGCCCCACTGACTGAACTGGAGCAGCTAGCCACCACTAAAGCTAACGACGGTACCGAGATTGCGCGTGAAGAAGTGCCTGTCAGCTCCACTGACCCCTACCGCATCAATGAGCAAGAGCTAGCTGAAGCCTCTAAAACTGTTAGCACTACTCAAGACATGGTCTCTGTCTACAATGAGCCCGCTAAAATCGCTGGCTCTACCCTGCGTCTAACTGAGGTGGCTACTTCCTCAGCTTGGCGCCAAGGTAAGTTCATGGTGGTTATTGACGACGTCGGCTGCCGCAATAAGCTCATTGGCAATATGCTGCGCACCCTGCCCAGCTCCACCATTAACCTCATTGACTCCTCCGCGCACCTGCCGGTGCGCGTCTCGAACGACACTTCGCAGCCTGCCAAGGTCACTATCCATTTGCGTCCCTCCCGCTCGCTACTGCGCTCTAAGGGCGACACCACTGCAGTTATTCCGGCTAACTCCCAAACCACGGTGATGGTGCCGGTAAATGCTGTCGGTAGCGGCGATATTGACGTCAAGGTTTCCATGAAGAACTCCTTGGGGCAGCTGGTAGGTTCCAGCTCTACCGTGCATATGCGTGTACGTGCCAACTGGGAAAACTTGTTTACCTGGGGTTTAGGTAGTGTATTTGGCGTGCTCATGGCGGCCGGTATCTTCAGAACGATACGCCGTGGTCGCCGTGTGGTGATCTCAGAAGGGTAAGTAATGGCAAAAGCACCAACACTGGCGCGTTCTAGCGCAGTCATGTTTATGGGTACGCTAGCTTCCCGCATGCTGGGGCTGGTGCGTAACGCCATGCTGGTGGCCGCGCTGGGTGCTACCGGGTCGGGCGCCGCTGACGCCTTCACGGTGGCTAATAACGCGCCCACCATGATCTATAACCTGCTGGCTGCCGGCGTGCTAAACGCTATTTTGGTGCCGCAAATTGTGCGGGCGCTACGGCAAAAAGCCGGTGAGGAATTCATTAACCGGCTAATTACCACCGCTGGCGCTCTGCTGGCGGTGGTCACCGGCGTATTGACGGTAGCTGCCACCATAGTGGTAACTATTTATGGTTCCCAATTAGGTCAATGGCATGGTTTGGCTACCGCGTTTGCCTACTGGTGTTTGCCACAGATTTTCTTCTATGGACTCTATGCCCTGTGGGGTCAGGTTCTAAACGCTAAAAATAATTTCGGCCCCTATATGTGGGCGCCGGTATTAAATAACATTATTTCGATTGTTTCTCTGGCTGCCTACCTGTTTATTTACGGCGAATACTCCGGTGGAGGCAGCCCTGCCAACTGGGATTTCACCCGCACTGCTGTAATTGCGGGCACCTCCACCCTGGGTATCGCCATCCAGGCTTTGATCCTATACATCCCGCTGGTACGTACTGGTTTTAAGCCTCGCCTGGTGTGGGGTCTGCGCGGCTCTGGCTTGGGTCAGGTATCCAAGGTGGCCCTGTGGGCTGTGTTTGGCCTGATCGTGGTAGAGATAAGCACCCTGGTGGTCTATAACCTGGGTACAGCAGCTTTAAGTGCTAGCGAATTGCCGCAATACGCTCACACGGTGGTGCCGTCTACGGTTATTTACACCAATGCGCAGATGATTTTCATGCTGCCACAATCATTGGTGACTACCTCAATTATTGTGGCGCTATTTACCCGCATGAGTGAAAAGGCAGCTGCGGGAGATGCTGATGGCGTTAAGGATGATTTGTCTTTAGGCCTGCGCACTATCGCTATTTTCACCACCCTATTTAGTGCCGGTATTTTCGTGTTGGCCGGCCCGGCCATGCAGGTGTTTGTGCCCACCTTGCGCCCTGAGGAGGTTTCCGCCTCTGCGGCCGTGCTGATGATGTTGGCTATTGGTATTGTGCCGCAGGGTTTATGGGCCACTATGCAGCGCGTAATGCTGGCCTATAACGACACTAAACGTATGCTTTGGGCCGACGTGCCCGTAGGGCTTTCACAAATCATTATTTGCGCTCTGGCTTATATGTTTGCCCCGGCCACCTGGTGGATGATCCTGGCGGCCCTGGGTTCAGCGGCAAGCCAGGCTACCGGCTCGATAATTATCGTGTTTTTGCTGCGTAAGCACCTGCCGCATATGGATGTGCGCCGGGTTAGCACCACCTACGCATTGCTGGGCCTGGCAGTGGCCCCCGCCGTAGTGGCTGGTTACCTGGTGCGTTATGGGCTCAACCTGATTCACATCAACAGTGGCTTTAGCGACTCTCTGGCGCAGATCCTCATTGTTGCCCCCATCATGACCCTGGTGTATCTACTCACCGCCCGGGCCCTGCGCGTTGAGGAACTAAACAACATTGCCCGCCCGGTTACCTCCGTGGTGCGTAAGGTGGCTTCCCTGCTGCCCGGCCCGATCGCCAAGGTGCTTAATAAGGGTGCCGCCGCCCTGGTTACCCCACCCGCTTATAAGAGTGAGAGCGTGCCGCTTAAATACTCTGACGTGATCGCTGAGGGTGAGGTTATCCACGCGGCTGCTACCGACGTCGTCAGTGATCAGGCAACCGGTAAGGTCACGGTAGCTGAGAGCGCCCCTGCCAGCCTAGCTGCCGCCCAGGAGGCCACTACGGCCGCCCGTGACGCCGTCGACGACGCCGCAGCTGAGGGCGCCACTGGGGGACCCGCTAAGGGCGCTACCTCTACCAGCGTAAGCGACACCTCAAAGACTTCGTCCTCCGCGTCTAAGTCGCTAGGTACAATCGCTAACGCAGCTCCTGCTGCAGCTATACCGCCAATTCCTCCGCCCCCGGCGTCGTCGGGCGCGGATACGCCAGCGCCTTCTATTCCTATGCAGCCAGAAGCAGAAAATCTAGTTCAATCTTTCCCGATCGGTTCGGGACGTTATCACCTGTGTGGCAACCTGCCCACGTCGCTTCCGCACGTACGCCGCTACCACGGTATCGACACGATTTTGGACCAGCCGGTAGCCATTTATGTGCTCACCGAAGCTGTACGCAACCAGGTCGAGGTGCTTGAGTCCGCTCAGCGCGCCGCCCTGGCTACCGACCCGCGCCTGGTAAGGGTGCGCGACGTCGAATTAGAGCCGGCTTTTATTGTCACTGACCCGGTTGAGGGGGTTTCCTTTGACCGTCTCATTGAGGACGGCCTGGAGGTTGAGCAGGCCCGCTCCATTATTGGTGAGGTGGCTTCCGCTTTGGATAACGCCTCCCGTCGCGGCCTGCACCACCTGTGCCTAACCGCTGAAGACATCCGTGTCACTGCGGACGGTAAGGTGCGCGTATTTGGCCTGTCCTATGAGTCAGCGCTGCGCCACGTAAAAATTGACCGTGACGAGCATGGCCTGTTGGCCTATGACATCACCGACGCTAAGGCCCTGTTGGATCTGCTCTACTACGGGCTGACCAAGCGCTGGCCGGGTAAGCGCACCGGCATTCCCAGTGCCCCCTTAACCGGCGGTCACCCGGTTTCCCCGGCCACCATTAACCCGCAGGTTCCGGCTGACCTGGACGAGATTTTCGCCCAGCAGTATTCGGGTAGGCCCATCCGTAGCGCCGCCGCGCTAGTAACTGCCCTGGGCACGTGGCAACCGGTTAAGGGTTCTCAGCTGCCGGTAGCTCAGCCCACTGAGTTCACCACTAAGCAGCTTGAAGAGGGCGTTGAGGGTATTGAGGCCGTTAAGGGCCTGATTAAGAACACCCGCATTAAGACCACCCAGCTGGCTTCGCGCGTAGGTAACAGTGTGCGCGAGGACATCAAGGCAGCTAGTGACGCCATTCCGGCCGCCCCTGGCCCGGGCCGTGAGGTTGATTTAAGCGACCTAAGCGACATCATCTCTATGCCCACTATGCCGGCCACGAAAGAGGCGCTAGACGCACCTCGTCCCATGCCCAGCAAGGAAGAAAACGAAGCCGAGTACATCCAGTACAAGGAACGTAGCCGCACCTCCTGGGCGCTGCTGGCCGCCTTGGCGCTGGTAGTGATTCTGGCAGTGGTGTTTGCCTTCTCGAACCTGCTGGGTCTGTCTAACGTTTCCTTCGATGAGGATGATGGTCCCGCCGCTTCGACAGTGCCCACGGTCACCTCAACCCAGGGACAATAGTTACCGCCGCTAGTTAAGTTAGCTGCCCCTAGTTGATAGGGCGCAGCTAACATTTGTATTGGGAACATTCGGACCTAGGTCTCGGTTGTACCTGCCAACAAACATTGAAGAACAGGAGCAGCATGGTTCACGACGTCGTTATCGTAGGTTCCGGACCTGCCGGTTACACCGCCGCTATCTACGCGGCCCGAGCCCAGCTCAAGCCGGTGCTGGTAGCAGGCGCCGTGACTGCCGGTGGCGCCCTAATGAACACCACTGAGGTGGAAAACTTCCCCGGTTTCCCTGATGGTATTCAGGGCCCTGACCTGATGAACAACATGATGGAGCAGGCTGAGAAGTTTGGCACCGACATCCGCTATGAGGATGTGGTCAAGCTGGAGCTGGCTGGCAAGGTAAAGCGCGTGCATCTAGAAGATGAGGTGCTTGAGACCCGCACCGTCATCTTCTCCACCGGTTCGGCTTACCGCAAGCTGGGCTTGGAGGAAGAGGATAAGTACTCCGGTCACGGCGTTTCTTACTGCGCTACCTGTGACGGTTTCTTCTTCCGCGACCAGGACATCATTGTGGTGGGTGGCGGCGACTCCGCTATGGAAGAGGCAACCTTCCTAACCACTTTCGCTAAGTCTGTGACTGTGGTGCACCGCCGCGACGAGCTGCGCGCCTCGGCTGCTATGGCTAAGCGTGCCCTGGAGAACCCCAAGATTAACTTCGCTTGGAACTCGCGCGTATCGGCACTGCATGGTGAGGGGGCGCTAGAGAGCGTAACCCTAACCGACACGGTTACCGGTCAAACTCGCGAGCTGGAGGCTACCGGGCTGTTTGTTGCCATTGGTTCCAGCCCGCGCAGCGAGTTGGTGCGTGACCAGCTGGAGCTAGATGCCGCCGGCTATGTGGTGGTTTCTCATCCCTCCACCCGCACTAACGTCCCCGGTGTCTTTGCTTGCGGCGACGTCGCAGACCCCACCTACCGTCAGGCCATCACTGCTGCCGCCTCGGGCACCCGCGCCGCTCTGGACGCCCAGCACTACCTGGCTGAACTGAACTAACTACCCGCCTGATAACTAGCGTGGGTTTGCACCCACAATCCTTTCAATCTCTACTAGGCTAGAAACAGCTATCAAATACAAGGAGAACAACATGTCGAACGCTCTCGCAGTTACTGACGCTACCTTCCAGGATGAGGTCATCAACTCTGACAAGCCCGTAGTGGTGGACTTCTGGGCCACCTGGTGCCCGCCTTGCCGTCAGATGGCTCCGGTGGTTGACGAGGCCGCTAAGCAGCTTGAGGACGTCAAGTTTGTGAAGGTGGACGTGGATGCCAACCCGCTAAGCGCTGCCAAGTACGGCGTGCGTTCCATCCCGGCCTTCCTGGTGTTCCGTGACGGCGAAGTCCGCCACGAGTTCGTGGGTTCACGCCCCAAGGCTAACTTTGTGGAAGAGGTCCAGAAGGCCGCCTTCCCCAACGCCTGAGCTACACACACAGGTACACACAGACAATTTCAGACAAATACAGGCAATTTCATCCCTTCCCTATAAAAATTCCATGGGGTTTTATAGGGAAGGGATGATTTGTCAGTTTTTGTGCCCATCCCCTTACGCCCACCTCCCTTAAGCACTAAATATCGACGACGACGTCGCCCGCCAGCCCCACTTTTGCCTTACGCCTCAGCCCTAGAGCACCATACCCCGGCTAGCTCATTTATGACTGGTTCATTTCTAACCAGCCTTGTTTCTAATCGGTCTACTTCTGGCCGGCCCACTTCTAACATGCACTGCCACTCCCCCTATCATCCCGATAGTCACGCGATAAACATGTGTTTCACGTGAAACACACACCCCGCGTACCTCGTCGTCGGCCCTGACCCCACAACCCCAAGCACCCCAAGCACCCAACCGCAGCGCCGTCGTCGGCCCCGCGCCCACAACCCCCAGCACTGCAACCCCAAGCACCCCAACACTTACGCCCTCAGTGCTTTCCCTCATTACCTAACGCCACCAACGTGGCAGAATTGGAGCTACGCGCGCCTGGGTGCAACCAGCCCACCAGCGCTTACGAAAGGAACCACCGTGACTGAGAATCAAAGAGGTAACCGACTCGACCCCTGGCTAGACTCCTACGCAGAGCGAGCCGCAGGGCTGCGCGAGTCAGAAGTGCGTTCCTTATTCTCGGTGGCATCGCGCCCGGAGGTAGTTTCACTGGCCGGCGGTATGCCCAACCTTAAAGACCTGCCCATGGCCGACATCGCTGAAGCCACCAAACAGATGCTGCTGCGTGACGGCTACAAAGCCCTGCAGTACGGCAACGGTAAGGGTCTGCCGCAGCTGGCAGAGCAGATCACTGAAGTAATGGCTTATGAGGGCATTGAGGCCGACAGCGCCAATATCCTCATCACCACCGGCTCTCAGCAGGCCGTGGATCTAATCACCGAAATCATGATTGACCCGGGTGACGTGGTGGTCTGTGAGGCCCCCTCCTACCTGGGTAGCCTGGGTATTTTCCGCGCCTATGAGGCTGAGGTGGTGCAGAGCCCTATTGATGCCGACGGCGTCATCCCCCAGGCCCTGGAAGAAACTTTCACTCGCCTGGAGCGCGAGGGCCGCAAGGTTAAGTTCTTCTACACCATTCCCAACTACCACAACCCGGCCGGGGTGTGCGTTAGCGAGGAGCGTCGCCCGCAGATCGTGGAGATTTGCCAGCGCCACCACGTGTTGATTGTGGAGGACAACCCTTACGGCCTACTGGGTTTTGACGGGCGCACCTACACTTCGTTTAAGAGCTTAGCGCCCGATCACGTACTGTATCTGGGCTCTGTCTCTAAGATTTTCGCTCCCGGTTACCGTGTGGGCTGGGCCTGTGCGCCGTCGGCAATGTGTGAAAAGCTGAAGCTAGCCTCTGAGTCTGCGATTTTGTGCCCCACCTCTATGGGCCAGTATTCGATCTCCATGTATCTAAGCGAGTTTGACTGGCGCAACCAGATTTCCACTTTCCGAGGCATGTACCGCTCGCGACGTGACGCCATGATTCAGGCGCTTAACGACTACCTGCCTACTTGCCAGTGGAATGTTCCTGAGGGCGGTTTTTACACCTGGGTTAAGTTGCCGCAGGGCCTGGATGCCAAGGACATGCTGCCGCGCGCAGTAACTAACTTGGTGGCTTATGTTTCGGGTACTGCCTTCTACGCCAACGGCGAGGGCCGCGACCATATGCGTCTGTCTTACTGCTACCCCAATGAGCAGGATATTCGTGAGGGCGTGCGCCGCATCTCTGAGGTGGTTAACCGCGACCTGGAGCTGGTTTCGCTGTTTGGCACGGCCAAGCGCCCCTCCTAAATCTACTTACAAATTTTTAGCCGTATAGAAAGGCCTTTTATGACACAGCAATTGCGTGTGGCCATCATCGCCGGCGGCCTCAACCACGAGCGCGAGGTTTCGCTGCGCTCGGCTCACCGCGTAGCTAGGGCGCTGCGCGAGGCCGGCCACGAAGTTAATACTTTCTGCCCTGACGCCTCTATGCTGGCGTCTTTGCGCAGCTACAACCCGGATGTGGTGTGGCCGCTGGTGCATGGCTCCACGGGCGAGGATGGCAGTTTGCAAAACATCCTGCTGGCCTTGGAGGTGCCGTTTGTGGGCACGCACTCTGATGGCTGCCAGCGCGCTAGCTACAAGCCCACCGCTAAGGCTGGGGTGCGTACGGCTGGTGTGGCCACGCCTGATTCGCTGACTCTGCCGCAGTCTTTCTTCAACCAGCTGGGTGCCAATGAGCTGCTGGATTTGGTGATTGCGCACCTGGGTCTGCCGCTGGTGGTTAAGCCGTTCCAGGGCGGCTCGGCGCTTGGGGTTTCTTATGCCGACGACGTCGACTCGCTGCGTTCTGCGATGGTGGAGTGTTTCGCCTATTCTGACAACGCCTTGATTGAGGTGTTTGTGGAGGGCGTGGAGACTTCTGTTTCGGTGGTGCGTGACGGCGACGGCGTAGCTCGGGCCCTGCCGACAGTGGAGATTGTTACTGACGGCTCCTACGACTACGATGCCCGCTACAACCCTGGGCGTAGTGAGTTTTTTGTGCCCGCACGTTTAGATCAGGCGCGTGACGACGCCGTGCGTGAGGCGGCGGTTAAGGTTCACGAGACTTTGGGTTTGGGGGCACTGTCGCGCTCTGACTTTATTGTCGACGCCGAGGGCACACCTTGGTTCATTGACGTGAACGTGGTGCCGGGCATGACTGAGACTTCACTGCTGCCGTTGGCAGCTGAGGTAGATGGTAACTTCACGCAGCTGTGCCAGCAGCTGGTGTTGGCCGCCTACAACAACTACCAGAGCGAGGGGCAGGACGCCCAGTAGCCGCTAGCGCAGCTTGCCCAGCGCCGCGCCCGGCCGCAAGGCTTCGCGCGCTGAACGCGCAGCGCGGCTTGACTACCCGCGCGAAGCACAGCTTGGCCAGCGCCGGGCGCAACAAAATACCGACTACATAGCCTGCGTTGGGGGTGAGTGTTTCACGTGAAACACTCACCCCCAACATTTTTTGCCCGCACCCCAGCCACCCTGAAATTCAGTTTTTAGTAAGGTAGGCCCTGGTAGATATTTGTCTAGACTGCAAGACTTGTCCTATCGAATATCTTCTAGACGAAAGACCTAAGTGCTATGGCAGCTAAATCAGCTAATACTTCAACGTCTAGCAGTGAACCTCATAAGCAGGCCGGCAAAGTTTCACTCATTGCCGTCTCGCTGACACTGTTTTCGATGTTCTTCGGAGCCGGAAACCTGATCTTCCCGCCGGTGATGGGCGCCCAGGCGGGCACCGCCTTCACTCCTGCAATTACCGGCTTTTTGATCGGTGGCGTGCTACTACCGGTTATTTCTGTTTTTGCTATTGCGGTGGCCGGAGCTGACCTGCGCGATCTTTCTTCGCGCGCCGGCAAGGTGTTTGGGGTTATTTTCCCTTCGGCAGCGTATTTGTCGATTGGTGCGATTTACGGTGTGCCACGTACCGGCGCGGTCAGCTACTCAACCGCTATAAAGCCGATTATCAACAGCACCGGTATTTTACCTTCGATAATTTTCAACGCCGTGTTTTTCACCGTGGCAGTGTTGCTTTGCTGGCGTGAAGGCAAGGTGGTTAATTACCTGGGTAAAATCCTCACCCCGGCCTTGTTGCTACTGCTGGTGCTGTTGGTGACGCGCGCGCTGAGTGTCTTTAAGGCCGCTCCCGCCGCCCCTAAGGGTGATTACGCTACGCAACCGATTAATGCCGGTTTGCTATCTGGTTATATGACTATGGACTCGGTGGCCGCCTTGGCTTTTGGCATTGTGGTGGTTAACGCCTTCACTTTCGGCCGCACCGGTATTTCCCGCTCGGGAGCTACCACCCACACTGGTATCGCCGCGCTGATCGCTGGCGCCCTGCTGGCGGCGGTTTATGTGGGTTTAGGTTTTGTGGGCCAGTTGATGCCTAATGGAGCTGGTTATAGCGACGGCGCCACGCTGCTTTCGGATGCCTCGGCGCTGGCTATGGGGCCGGCTGGTAGGTACGCCTACGGTTTGACGGTGCTGTTGGCTTGTATGACGACGGCGGTGGGCTTGTTGGCAGCCTCAGCTGAGTTCTTTAATCGGCTTATTCCAAAACTTAGCTATCGCCTGTTGCTGATTGTTTTTGCAGCGATTGGTTTTACTTTTGCTAGCTATGGCTTGGAACGATTGCTTAAGTTTTCCGCGCCGCTGATTACTTTCCTGTACCCCATTGCGATCGCTTTGGTGTTTGCGACTTTGCTCAGCCACGCGTTGCGTCTGCGTAGTAATTTCATGTTCGGCTTTGCCGCGTGGGGCGCAACCTTATGGTCAGCGCTTACTTTTGCCAGTGAGCATGTTAAAAACATGCCGACGCTGCTAACTGACTTGTTAGCTCTCTCCCCCGGCCAGGGTGCGCAGCTGGGCTGGATTCTGCCTACGGCATTGGTGGCAGGCTTAGGTTTGATTGTGGATCTATCGCGTGCCAAAGCCTAAGACACACTCCCGCGAGCCATAGCTCGCGGGAGTGCTTTTTTGATCAGCCTCAATTGGAGATGGTTTTAGACCAGTCTCCGCCCGGTTTAGACCAGCCTCCATCCGGTTTTTAGACCAGCCTCCATCCGGCTGCCCGGCTGCGGGCCTGCCAGAAGGCCCGGTATTGTCCATCGCGTTGGCTATAGAGCTCGGCGTGTGTGCCTACCTGGGCTACGCGGCCAGAGTGGTCAAGCACAACGATCTGGTCTGCGGCGGTAATGGTGTCGAGTTTATGGGCGATGACAATGAGGGTGGCGTTGCGTCGCAGCGCACCCATGGCGTCGGTGATGCGGTTTTCGTTTTCGGGGTCCAATGCGCTGGTGGCCTCATCAAAGAGAACAATGGGGGCGGCTTTGAGCAGGGCGCGGGCAATGGAGACGCGTTGACGTTCGCCGCCCGACAGGGCGCGGCCTCCCTCACCTACGCGGGTTTTCCACCCTAGTGGTAGGCGCTCCACGATTTCGTCGACGCCGCTTAGGCGGGCTGCTTCTTTAACGTCGTCGTCGCTGGCATCAGCTCTACCAATGCGTACGTTAGCTTCGAGTGTGTCGTCGAAAAGATATACATCCTGGAAGACTAGCGATAGCTGGGCCATGAGCTGGGCGGTGTCCCATTGGCGTACGTCGCGTCCCCCCACACTCACGCTGCCGGCGTCGACGTCGTAGAAGCGAGCAACCAGGCGCGCAATAGTGGTCTTGCCGCAACCTGAGGGGCCCACGATCGCCGTCATGGTGCCCGGCGCAACCTGGAAGGAAACGCCGCGCAGGACGGGGTGGTCGGCCTCGTAGGCGAAGGACACGTCAGTAAGAGCCACGCAGGAGTCAGACAAGGCCGGGTTTTGATCGGGGCTGGCCGGATCATGATTGGAACTGGCCGGGTCCTGATCGGGGCTGGCTGGAAGGATTGGCAGTTCGGGGGCGCTAAGGACCTCGTGGCTTAGATCCAACACTGGACGGCGGGTTTCAAAGGCGGAGGCTAGCGTCCCAATATCGACGAGGATCTGCGTAAAACGCAAAAGCAGACCAATCGAAACGATCGCCTCCACAGGGCTGACGCTACCGCCCACCGCCAGCAGCCCAATCGCAATAATCAGTGAAACCACGACCACCTGAGCGGCCATCCCATTGACCACCTGACCGATGGTTTCACGTATCAGTGAGCGCCGCGCGGCTTTCCCATAGGTGTCCTCGGCCCACTCAAGCGGATCATAGGAGCTGGAGCGTCCGCACGCGCGCAGGGCTCCCTGCTTGGTTGCATACTCTACGATGCGGTGAGACAGCTCCTGGGCGGGAGGTTCTTTAAGCGCAGATCCAGAATTCAGGCAGGCGCGGGCCACCCACACTCCCCCAGCGATGACGGGAATGGCTAGCACACACACCAGCCCTAGAGCCGGTGAGAACACAGTGATACCCACAAGCATCGTCAGTGAAGTGACGATCGCAGCGATGAAGGGCGAATACATGTGCGCGAACATCTCGCCTAACAGCATTAGTTCACGTGAAACCAGGCGTGACATCTTTCCGGCCGTGTCCGCCCGGAAAGAGCCCAGCGGCAGGGAGGCTACCTTGTCGCCGATTGCGCGGTGCATGTTGGATAGGAAGTCGAAGGAGACCATATAGGAGCGCATAGCTAGCAGGTATTCAGTGATGAATGAAGCTAGCGCGCACAGCGCCAGTACGATGAGCCAGGCAGTTAGGTTCATACCCCAGGCTGGCCGCCCTGAAGTTAAGGCAATTGCGGCCGGGATGAACGCGATCAGGGATAAACCTCTAACCACGCCAACAATGCAGGAAAGCGCCGTCACCTGCCTGAAATTAGTGCGTCCCGCAGCAGACAGTGGTTCACGCAGTCGTGATATAAGCTCAAACATGTCAGTGTCCTTTCACTGCGCTCATGCGACGCATGTATGGGTGGTCGGCGAGTTGCTCGGGGGTGCCGTGCGCAATGAGACGGCCCGTCTCAAGGATGGCAATCTGATCGACGCCGGCAATTGAGGTAGCGCGGTGGGCAATCACCAGAACAGTCTTGCCTTGAACCAGTCGGGTCAGGGCCGCCTGGATATCAGCCTCAGCCTCCGGGTCAGTGAAGGCGGTGGCCTCATCAAGTACAAGGATGGGGGCGTCTACAAGCAGGGCGCGGGCAATCGCAATACGCTGAGCTTGGCCGCCTGAAGGATGCGCATCCTGGCCGATGACGGCGTTAAGACCTTGAGGTAGGCCGCGCACATAATCATCTATGCAGGCAGCTTTAGCAGCAGCCCAGATTTCCTCGTCGCTGGCCTCGGGCATACCGAGCGCAATATTGTCGCGCACGGAAATATCAAGAAGTTGCGGGTCTTGAAGCACAAACGAGACATGCTTGTAGAGCGCATTTGGGTCGACGTCGCGCAGATCTACGCCACCAATACGAATCCTGCCTTGGTCCGGGTCAGCAAAGCGCGCAACTAGTGTGGCCAGGGTGGACTTGCCAGAGCCAGAAGAACCCACCAGCGCAGTGATACTGCCTTCGGGCACGCGCAAACTTACATGGTCTAGGGCGAGCGTCGGGCCGTAAGAGAAGCAGACGTCGTCGATCTCAATATCCGCTGTTTCAGGCACCAAAGTGCCAGTGGCGGGCAGGGGCTTCACAGAAAGCAGGTTAACGATACGCAGCGCGGCAGCACCGGCAATCTGGTAGGCCCAGGCCGTCGTTCCCAGCACCTCGATGGCCGCCGGGATAACCAAGGCAATGAGCGCACAGGTGATGACCTGAACCGGGCTGACTGCGCCCGTGCCCGCCAGAGCCGCCCCTCCCGCCGTCGAAATAAGCAGGATCAAGGAGGGAGACACACTGGCCTGCCCCAATGCGGATCCCTTCAACATGGGGTCGCACCAGTCACGGTAGAAGCGTGAATATTCCTCAGCAGCCTGGGTGAAACGCTGGTGTGAGCGCCCCACGGTACCGAAGGCTTTAACCACGCTAATGCCGGAAACAAACTCGACCATGGTGGCTGACACACGCGTAAGGTGGCGGTCCATCTGCGCTGTCTTATCCCCCATACCTCGCAGCATCCACGCATATATGAGGCCATAAATGGGGATAGTGGCAATCGACAGCAGACCAAGTCGCCAGTCAACAATGAAGGCGTAGATAACTAAAGAGATCGGCGCGCTGACGGCGGCGGTGGATTCGACGGGCGCGTGGGCAATGACAGTGTGTACGTCGTGCGTATCATCCTGGATGGCTTTGCGCACGCTACCTGAGTTAGTGGAGGTAAACCAGGCTAGGGGCGCACCGGATAGAACTTTAACCATGCGAGAGCGCACGATGTGCCCAAAACGCAGGTCCGCGAAGTGAGTGACAGTCACGGCCACAAAATAGATTCCGTAGCGGGCTCCAAAGGCGCTGATAAGCCACATCAGTAGGTCCATAACCTCGCCGCGATCAGGTGATACGCCCGCCCGGGCGGCATCCAGCAGCACCTGGCCAAGTTGAACGAGGATAACGTAGGGGGCCACCGCGAGCGCCCCATAGAGAACCCCGAGTACCTGGGCAAAGATCATGGATTTGCGAATTGGGGCGGTTAACTCTTTGAAGGCGCGTTTGCCTGCCAGGTAGGCGGCGCGCGAATCGTCGCCCTGCGCGCCCTGGCTGCTTTGTGCGCTGCCCTGCGCTTCACATGCGCTGCTCTGCGCTTCGCATAGGCAGGCAGTTTGCGCTGCCTTGCTCTCGTCTTGGTTGGTGGTCATTGTTGGTCTCCTTCGCGGGCGCAGTTGATGCCCGTCGCTGTGAGCGTGATTAGTCGGTCTGCGCAGGCTGCGGCAAACTCGCCGTCGTGGGTAACAACGACGACGGCGGCCCCCTCGTCCGCGATGCGCCGCAGGGTGGCGGTGATTGAATCTAGGTGCCTGGCGTCCACCCCTGAGGTGGGTTCGTCGAGGATGACGATGGGTCTACCGGTTGCGCGGGCGGCGGCGATAACCAGGCGCTGTTTTTGCCCACCCGATAGGCTCAGTGGGTGGCGCTCGCCTAGGTTAGCTAGGTCGAAATCAGCCAGTAGTTGTTCCCCACTTTGTCCGCTGGCGTGTGAGGCGCCAATTGTTAGCTCCCCGGCGAGGGTGTCGGAGAAAAGTTGGCGGCCGGTGTCTTGCATGACTAGGGCGCAGGCCGAGCGCCGGGTTTTGCGTGAGGCGGGCACGCCATCCAGGCTGATGCTGCCTGAGCTGGGGGCGGCTAGCCCGCACAGCACCCGCACTAGGGTGGTTTTGCCGACGCCGTTGGCTCCCGCAATGCAGGTGATCTGCCCGGCTGGGAAGTCGGCGTCGAGCCCTTCAAAAACCGGACTGGTACCGTAGGCAAAGCTCAGCCCCCGACATGACAGGCGCGCCTGGCTTGGGGTGGCTTCCCTGTTTTCCTGGCGGCCCGCCTGGCCCTGCCTCACCTGTTTTTCCTGGCGGCCCACCTGACCCTGCCCCGCCTGATTTTCCCGGCAGCCCGCCTGGCCCTGCCCCACCCAGGTTTCGGGCGGGCCAGGATCCACAAGCGTGCGTAGCCCCAGCGAGCGACGCTGCGCCTGCCCCATGGAGAAGAACTCCGCGCCACTCCAGCGCCGCGTCACCATACCGCCTTCCATGAGCAGCACCTGATCAGCTAGGCCGCGCAGGAAGTGCAGACGGTGCTCAACGACAACAACCGTCAGGCCCTGCTCTTTAAGTACTTTCAGGGCCGCTCGCACCTCACTAATCGCGGCGGGATCCAGGTTTGAAGTGGGCTCATCCGCCAGCAGGACGGGTGCGCCGCTGGCCAGTGCGCAGGCCAACGCCACCTTCTGCAGCTGCCCACCCGAGAGGGTTGTAAGCTTGCGTTCCAGCAGGTGGCTGATGCCCATGAGTTTGGCGGCGCGTTCGCTTTGCTGGCGCAGTGTGGCGCGCTCACGGCCATAGTTTTCTCCACAGAAGGCTAGTTCTTCGGCAACTGTGTCGCAGAAGAACTGGGTGCGGGGGTTTTGAAAGACTGAGGAGCATAGATGTCCGACGTCGGTTAGGGCGACGTCGGCGAGGTTGCGTCCGTTGATACGCACCACCCCGTCTAACTCACCTGGAGTCATTTGTGGGACCAGGCCGGTTAGTGCCTTCATGAGGGTTGATTTGCCGCAGCCTGAGGCCCCGCAGACCAGGGTGAGGCTGCCGGCGTCAGCTGACAGATCCACGTCTTTCAAGGCTTCTACGCGGTCTCCCGTTAGTTCACTTACGTAGGAGAAAGATAGGGATGCAACGTCAATCATGGCAGGATTCCCAGGTAGCAGCAGTATTCAAGGGCAATTACAGTGGCGATGCAGGCAAGAGCTAGTGCGTCCCAGCCTGTGGCGCGTAGCTGCGTAAGGCTGGTGGGGCGCGTAGAGCTGCCTAGGCCGCGAACCACGCTGGAGGCCGCTAGGTCGTCGGCCACGCGCGCGATAGACGAAAGTAGTGGCACTAGGAACTGCTCGGCGATCACGAGTGGGTGGCGTAGCACGCCACGTGTGCTGAGGTCGACGCCTCGCATCTGCATTGCTTCACGGATGGCGACCGCCTCCGCCCCCACTGTGGGGATTACCCGGAAGGCAACCACCAGGGCATCAACGAAGATGCGCGGCAGGTGAATGGCGCGCAGGGCGGCTTTCATCTGTCCGATCCTGGTGGTGCGATACACGTACAGGGCCAGGCCGAAGCCCGCGAAGAAACGTGCAAACCAGTACATGATTGCCGCGCAGGTGCCGATTGTGAGCGCCACGGGATGCGGCCAAGCTGCTGAATGCATCCAGGTAACCAGGGAGGGAGAGCCCAGGTAGATCACGTCGCAGATAAGGCATCCAAAACCTATACGCAGCGCAGACTTGGTACTTACCTCCCAGGCCAGGGCGGCTGCTGCCAGCACCTGCACGGCGATGAGCGTCGTCGTGGGACTTGCCCGCATAACCAGCGCGTTAAGCACCAGCAGGGCCAGCAGCTTTGTGCGCGGATCCAGCCGGCTTGGCGACTCACCGGGGGCGGACTCGGCCGGCGAAATCTCAGGCAACGCCGGCCTTAGCGAAGTGCTTGCGTAGCAGGAAGCGGCCGATGAGCCCGCCGATAAACGCGATGATCATGGCGGCAACGAGCCATCCTCCGATCACTGCGGGGCTAAAGAGCGCGCGCATACTATCGGCGTAGTCCTGCCCCATTGAGGAGGCAACATCTGCGTAGTAGGAGTCAGGAGCGAAAAAGATGGGGGCAAGCGGGCCGATCATCCACAGGGAGACCAGCACGTATGCCGCGATGTTGCGAGACGCGCTTAGGTAGCCGCCGCTGCGAGCAATGAGGTCAGCTAGGAAACCAAGCACCAGGGTAACCGGCAAGGTAACCCATGAGTGGCCGGTTAGGACCATCAGGAGCGCAACGATGCCTCCCATGATCGTGAGCGTGCCGAACATGCGTGAACGCACCAGCATCAGCATGATGACCGGCCCGTTGAGGATGAGCCCAATAATCCAGCCAACAAACATGAATGCAGGTCCGAAGAAACCCAGCATTCCCGAGCACCACATTAGGACGAAGTAAACAGCTGTGAATGCACCGATCGTGACGGCCGAGCGTGCCTTTGTAACGCCCGACCCAGTAACCTGAGACATTATCGTGACCCTTCACGAAGATAAGGTTTATATAACCTAAGTTAGGTTACCCTGTTTTGAGGTTTTCGCATGAGACTTTTAGCCCTTTACCTGCGCTTTTCTAAACGGCGTTAGATCTGCACAAGCTAAGGTTTAGCGACAATAAGCAAAACGCAGGGGCGGCCAAGTTCGTTAGAACTTGGCCACCCCTTTTGTCAGCAGATTGATGTGCTGACAAACAGCTTGCTGGCTTGTAAGCGCCTGCCCCGCCGCCTGCTACGCCAGCGACTTGGCGTCCAGCGCAGGTGCGAGAAGGCTGCAGCTGGGCACTGGCGCTAGTTTTTGGAGGCTGAAGTTAGCGAGCCGACGATTCGGTCTAGGTCTTCGCCGCCGCTAAATTCGATGACGATCTTGCCCTTCTTGGCGCCCTGAGTGACCTTCACGCGCGCGTCGAAAATACCTGAGAGTTTGGTGGAAAGCTCACGGTTAAGCACTGCGCGGTTACGAGCCTTAACCTTGGTCTCCCCCGCCTCAGCGGCGTCCACCTGCAAGGCCACCTGCTCTTCAGTGTTGCGCACTGACAGGCCCTCATTAACGATGCGCTCAGCTAGCTTTTCCATAGCCTCGGCGTCGGGCAGACCCAGCAGAGCACGGGCGTGACCAGCAGACAGGGAGCCGTCAGTGAGTTGGTTTTGTACCGACGGCGGTAGCTTCATTAGACGCAATGTATTAGCAATCTGGGAGCGGGAGCGGGCAATGCGCTCAGCCAGCTCACTTTGGGTGCACCCAAAGTCGTCTAACAACTGCTGGTAGGCTGCCGCTTCTTCCAGCGGGTTCAGCTGAACGCGGTGCAGGTTTTCCAGCAGGGCATCACGCAGCAGATCATCATCTGCGGTTGTACGCACAATTGCGGGAATGGTTTCCAGCCCAGCCTCGCGCGAGGCACGCAGACGCCGCTCGCCCATAACCAGCTCGTAGGCGCGTCCGCCGGGCAGCGTTTCACGTGAAACACCATCGGGCAGTGGCTCGCTTTCAGGCCAGGGGCGCACCACGATAGGCTGCAGTAAACCAACTTCTTTAATTGAAGCTGACAGCTCTGCAATCTCTGCCTGATCAAAATAAGTCCGTGGCTGACGCCGGTTGGGCACAATCGCGTCAACCGGAATCTCAGCAAAGCTAGTGCCGGGCACATCCACCAACTCAACCGGCTCCGCACCCTCAGTGGCGGCAGCGGAGTCGTCGTTAGAAACAGCGGACCCACTAGCCAACGAGAGGGTCCCACCCGTAACCGTTTCACGTGAAACACTCTTCTTGCGGGAGCCTCGATCGCGGCGCGGGGCAGGGGCTAGCAGGGAGGTGACAATCTCGGAAGTTTCCGAACTGCCCGCGAAGAACAGATCCGTGGGGCGCTGGCCATCAGTGCCAGTAGCCTCAGCGGTGTTGTGCGCAGGACGGGAAACAACTTCTTGCTCGGCGGGTTCTGGGATCAATGAGGCGAGGCCACGACCTAGCCCTCGACGGTTTTTAGCCATGTCAGTTTTCCTTAGGAGCGACGCCGGGCTGGGTAATCCCGCGCATTGAAATTTCTTGTGCCAGTCGTTTGTATGCCACCGCGCCGGTTGAGCGCGGGTCCCAGGTGACCACCGGTTCGCCGTAGGAAGGGGCCTCAGCGATACGAACCGACCTGGGAATCTTGGTTTCTAGCGTGGCGTGGGGGAAGTAGGTTTTCACCTCGGATTCGACGTCGCGCGCCAACATGGTGCGTTTGTCGAACATGGTAAGGGCGATCATCGATACATGTAGAGCCGGGTTGTAAACCTTGGCAATACGATCGATAGAACGGGTAAGCAGGGCCAAGCCTTCAAGGGCGTAGTACTCGGCCTGCATGGGGATTAGCACTTCACCGGCGGCCACGAAAGCGTTAATGGTGATAATGCCAAGTGAGGGCGGGCAGTCGATAATCACGTAGTCCACGCGCTTGCCGCCGCTACGGTTTACCTCAATGAGGTAGTTGCGAACTGCTTCGCGTAGTCGTGATTGGCGCCCGACCGCCTCTAGTAGATCAATCTCCACTGAAGAAAGATCGATATTGGACACCACTACCTGTAGGTTCTCCCCTAGCTCGGTAACCTTCGCTACCTGACTAATGGGTTTACCTTCCACTATCACGTCATAGACGGAAGGTTCACCCTCGGGGTGTTCCAGCCCGAATGCGGTGGAGGCGTTACCCTGCGGGTCAGCGTCAATAAGCAGTACCCTTAGGCCCGCTTCGGCTAGTGCCGCAGCTACGTTTACCGCAGTTGAGGTTTTGCCGACGCCGCCTTTTTGATTAGCGACGGCGATAACTCGGGTCTGGGTGGGTGCAGCAAAGCCTAGCTCACGCACCTTCTCCAGGGCGGTGGTGTCAGCCTTGAGTTGGTCGAAAATGGATGAGCCGGACACTTTGCTCCTCACGAGTGCGATCAGATCAGGACTAAAGTTTACGCGATCGACGCCCTCACAAAGGTCAGGCGCACCAAAAAATAATACAGTTGTTTCACGTGAAACAACACGCAACAGACTGACCTCTCCAGTCACACCAGTCACACAGTTAACAAGTAGAACTGCTGGAGCACATCCATAAAAGCCACACCTAGATGAGCGCAGCCACTTCACTATGCACATAAAACTAGTGGGGCCCGGCAGTGCCGGGCCCCACTAATTAGCAATCAGTTAAATCACTGGCTGATACTGCAGTTCTTAAGGGTCACATTGATCTGGTTGTAACCGTCATTCTTGCCAACGACGGTAACCTGATCACCTTTGTTCAGTGAGGCAGCTTTGTCCAGCTGATCCTTCTTAAGAATGCAGTACACAGAGTTCAGCTCATACTCGCCGCCGTTATCTACGCTCAAGGCCTTTTGGCCAAGCACGTCGGTAACCTGCGAAACAGTTCCGGAAACCCTGAGGGTCTTACCCTTGTACTTCTTATCAGCAGCAAGCTCGTTGTTCTTGTAATCCTCAAGCAACGCGTCAGCACTTACCTCAACAGCTTCTTCCTGCTGAGCCTTGGGAGCTTCTTCCTTTTTGGAAGACTCTTCCTTCTTGGCAGCTTTAGACTCTCCCGAGCTCTTGTCTGCAGACTGCGACGACGCCGATTGTGAAGCAGAACCAGAGGCTTCCTGGGTGCTGGAGCCACCACCCGTCGCCTTTGAGATTCCGGCGAGCACAAAAATAGCGACAATTGCGATAAACCACCACCGCTTGTAAATCGGCTTCTTGGGTTTAGAGGGAACTTGAGGGGTTGTCATTATCGACCTTTCGGCGTCATCGCTTAAATTTTACGAATTACAAAAATTAGATAGCTTCTACCATTTTTCGCAACTCGGCAAATTGAGTATGCCCCCCCCCGTGAAACCATGTCAATTCAAGTAACTGTGATATATAACATATATTAATTATTATACTTACTAAAATTTTGAGTGACGTTTTAACTAATTAAAATTTAAATGCAAGACAATAGGGCCTCATCGCACTACGTTCTGCAGTTTTCAAAACAAAAGCGAGGCCCGGTTTCCCGAGCCTCGCTCACGTTGTTTGGCCACCCTTGGCCGGGTCCAGCTTTAGCTTGAACTCAGCCTTAGCTTTAACTCAGCCTGAGCCTGAGCCAGCCTTAGCGGGGCCGACGCACCTCCACCACGCGGGTGACGTCGTCGTCGCTAGTAACCACTTCATGCAGCACTGCCGGCAGCAGCTTGGCCTTCTTAATGACGTACTTGGCGTCATCAATCTCGCGCTGAGCCTGCTCCCCCTTCAGGGCCAGCAACACGCCACCGGGGGCGATCAGCGGGGAAGCCATGCGGGTCAGTTTGCTCAGGTTGGCCACAGCCCGGGCGGTCACCACATCGAAACGCTCGCGCATTTCTTCGGCCCGTCCCCGCCACACCCGCACATTGTCCAGGTCTAGCTCCTCAGCCACCAGCTCTAGCCAGGCGCAGCGGCGCTCCATCGGCTCAATCAGGGTCACTTCCAGATCCGGACGAGACAAGGCCACCACCACTCCGGGCAGCCCCGCGCCTGAACCTAGATCCGCCACGCTACCGTGCCTAGGCAGGAAAGGCACCACCGCCGCACTGTTAACCAGGTGGCGCGAGTAGAGACGCGGCAGCTCGCGCGGACCAATCAGCCCCCGCAGCTGCCCCTCCTCAGCCAGCATCTGGGCGTAGTGCTCCAGGCCAGACCAGGCCATGCCGAACATGTCGCGCATTTCGGCGGTGGGCACTTCCAGATCCTGCAGGCCCGCTACCTCGCCCTGGGAGCGCTCCCCCTGAGGGTTATGGCTCATTTCAGGCTTCCTCGACGGCGTCGGCCGGGCTGTCTACAGTCTCAGCGGACTCGGCAGCCTTGGTCTCGCCAGCCTCGGCTTCAGCAGTCTCGGACTCGACGGCGCCAACTTCAGCGGCCCCGGCTTCGGCAGCCGCGTCAGCCTCATCAGCCGCAAGCTCAGCGCCCTCTTCAGCCTCTTCAACCTCGTCTTCGGCGTCGTCGACGGGCAGAACCACCACGTGACGGTGCGGCTCTACCCCCTCAGACTCAGAGACCAGGCCGGCGTTAGCAACCACGTCGTGGCAGACCTTGCGCTCGAAGGGGTTCATGGCCTCCAGCGCTACCGGCTTGCCACTAGCCAACACGGACTTAACCGCCTCGGCGGCGATAGCAGTCAGCTGCTGGCGGCGCTCCTCGCGGTAACCAGCGATGTCCAGCATTAGGCGCGAACGCGAACCGGTGCGAGCCTGTACGGCCAGGCGGGTTAGCTCCTGGAGGGCTTCAAGCACCTCACCGTCGCGGCCCACTAGGGCGGCTAGCTCACGCTCGTCGCCGTCCTCGCCGGGGATGATGGCCACGGAGGCGCGCCCGTGATCCACATCGATGTCGATATCCCCGCCTAGATCGGCAATATCTAGTAGCTCTTCTAGGTAGTCAGCGCCGACTTCGCCTTCTTCCTCAAGCTGCTTGACGGTTTCCTGGCTCACCAGAAAACTCCTTCCACTAGTTATAACTAAGTCTTATTAGTTTTATAAGAACTACTTCTTAGCGGAGTTACCGCCCTTAGAGCTCTTTTTCTTCTTGGCGCCGCCGGACTTATTGCCGCTCTTACCGTTAGCAGCCCCGCCAGAGTTCTTAGCGCCGTCATCCTTAGCGCCACTGGCGTCAAAAGCCTGCTGACGTTCGCGGGCGCGCTCGGCGTAGCGCTGCTCAGCGGTAGAGGCAGTGCGGTTCTTCTTTTTCTTGCGGTTGTTGCGTACCGGCTGGACTCGCTGCCCAGGCCCCGACGACGCCGCTTCGTCCTCACTGCCGGCTGCGGGCTTCTTTTCGTCGTCGGGCGGCAGACCCTTACGACGACGGCGCTCCTGGCGCTTCTTGTAGGCTTCAGAACCCACTGCAGGCATATTGCGGATAGTCCACCACTGCTGACCCATGGTCCATACGTTGGAAACCAGCCAGTAAATCAACACACCAACCTGGAACTGAGGGCCGGTAATGAAGAAGATCAGCGGCATACCGTACATCATCATGCGCTGAGTACGCATAGCCGGGTTGTCGGATTCGGTAACCGACTTAGGCATGTTCTTCATGGTCAGCTGGTGCATGGTGTAGAACTGCGTGGCAGTCATCAGCACGATCAGTACCATGGTCACGATCTTTACAGTGGCAGAGCCACCATTCATAAAGGAAGAGCTCAGCGGCGCCCCAAACAGGCTAGAGGCCTGCACATCCGCCGCCAAGGCGGGAGTTAGCGGACCAATCTTTACCGGATGAGCGCTACCGGCAGAGTTAGCGATTTCCTGCAGGCGAGCCAGCACACGGAAGAGCGCGAAGAAGATCGGTATCTGGATCAGCATCGGCAAGCATGAAGACAGCGGATTGGTGCCGTGCTTGCGGTACAACGCCATCATTTCTTCACGCATACGCTCCTGCGATGCGGGGTCTTTCTTACCCTTGTACTTGTTCTGCAGGGCGCGCAGCTCAGGCTGCATGGCTTGCATACCGCGTGAAGAGCGAATCTGCTTCACAAACAGCGGCATGATCAGCACTCGCACCGCTACGGTTAGACCTACGATTGACAGCACCCAGGCGGGGCCGGGCCCATCACTCATACCGATGGCAACCAGCAGCTTGTGGATGGTAACCATCACCCAAGCTTCGGCCACCTTCAGTGGCATTAGCAGTCCGTCCATTAAACTCTCCTTTTATGGTCAGCCAAGCTGGCCTTGCCGCGTCTGCGGCGCATCTTGGCCCGCAGACGCACTAGGCACCTGGAAGCGGGCTACATCTTTGGGGTAGGCGTAACGCCAGTGCCCCACCTCGGGCACATGATCCACGCCGCCACGGCTATAGGGATTGCAACGCAAAATGCGCCACGCGCTCAACGCTAATCCCTTAAAAACTCCGTGTACTTCAATAGCCTCGACGGCGTAGGTGGAACAGCTGGGATAGTAGCGGCAACGCGGCGCTATAGCTGGGGAAATGTACTTGCGGTACCAGCCAATGGGGGCCAGCACCAAACGCTTAAACACTTTCACCGCCTGGCGCTAGCTGGCCCGACACAGACTGAGGCACCGCTACTCCTACCCGGGCCAAAGCCCGATCAAGCTGGCGGGCTAACTGCTGGCTAGAGGCGCCGTCGGCACCTGCTAAACCACGCACCACCAGGCGCGAACCGGCAGGCAGTAAGTCCACTCGGGCAGCTAACAGGGCGCGCAGACGCCGCTTAATGCGATTGCGGTGGGTGGCGCGGGCAACCTGCTTTTTGGGCACAACAACGCCGACGAGTGCAGGAGAGTTACCTCCGTCATCGTCGGCGTTCAAATGAACCACCAGCGCGCGGTTACCGCTGCGCACACCGCCTTTAACTGCAGCCGCGAAGTCTTCGCTGCGCAGCATCCGATGCGGCGCACTGAGCATGTCTCAGGCAGCGAGGCGAGCGCGACCCTTGCGACGACGCGCAGCCAGGACGGCGCGACCGGCGCGGGTGCTCATACGGTGGCGGAAGCCGTGCACCTTGGCGCGGCGACGGTTGTTCGGCTGAAAGGTCCGCTTGCTCACGGGGTACTCCTGCTAGGTCTATATCGCGCGCCCGGATGGCCGCACGAAAGTTTGTGGCACCTCACCGTTTTGATGAGGTCACGTGCACTGGATCCTCTGAGCGGAACCCGCATGTACACGTACGACTAATTAACGTTATATGGTCTTACGCCCACCGGTCAAAGCATCTTTGCCGTGAGGCTGCCTACATCCGGGGGTGATTCTACCCATTTTCTTCTCCACACCTGCGTAAAACACTAGCCCACAACATGTGGATAACCCCACGTTATCCACAGGAAAATACAAGCTTGTAACTCCACTCCTACCAGCTAGATTGCGTATATCCTCAATAGGCGGCCTAAAATTGTTCGCGGACATCTGCTCCATCCCCAGGTGTGGATATCTCTGTGGACAACTTGGACTCAGCCCGCAGGGCCCTAAACCCAATTAGCCGGGCCCTGACCCAATTAGTTGTTTTATGAACTTAAGGAGACGCCGTGTCCGATCCGGTAACTGACCCGGGCGCTGAATTCGGCGCTCAGCTTTGGGAAAGTGTTGTAGAAGCCCTAACCGCTTCAAACTCACTGACTCCCAGCTACCTGGCCATGGCTCGCACCTGCCACGCCGTCGATGTTGAGGGCACGCTGGTAGTGGTGGTCAACTCTAAATTCGTTAAACAGCGTCTAACTGACCGCGCAGTGTCAGCCACAATCAAGACGGCAGTTGCTGACCAAATCGGCTATGACATGCCCATTATTTACACGGTTGCGCCGGGCGCTAAGGATCTTGAGGTCATTATTAGCGCCGCCCGCGCCGCCGTGCATGGGGGCTCTGCTGCTTCTGGCGCCTCGGTTTCTGGCGCCCCGGGAGTAAATGCCGACGCCGCCGCCAGTTCCCCTGCTGCCTCCGCCGCGCCCAACTCCCCCGCCATTCAAGCCGTCCCCACAGACTCAACCCAGGCGCCGTCGTCGCAGTTCAAAGGCAATATCCCCACCCCAGCCGAGCTAAAGCTAGGCCACGGCGCTAACGACGCTGCCGCGCCAAGTGCCCCCCAGCAGCTAGGTCTAGAACTGGGCCAAGAAAACGGCCTGGTGGTGCCAGATACCCAGACCGTAGTGGAATTTGGTCGCCCTGAGCAGCCCAAAAAGACCCCGCGCGGCAAGGGGTTGAATGTGCGCCCCAGCGACGTCCTAGATGACTCCAAGCTAAACCCGCGCTACACCTTCGACACTTACGTGGTTGGCTCCTCCAACCGCTTTGCCTACGCCGCCTCCTACGCCGTGGCAGAAACCCCAGCTAAAACCTACAATCCGCTATTTATTTACGGCGGCTCAGGCCTGGGCAAAACCCACCTGCTGCACGGCATTGGGCACTACACTCGCGCCTATCACAAGAGCAAAGTCAAGTACGTAAACTCTGAGGAATTTGTTTCTGACTTCATCACCTCCGTGTCTGAAGGCCGCATGGATGCCTTCAAACGCCGCTACCGTCAGGTGGACATCCTGCTGGTTGACGACATCCAGTTCCTGCAAGACAAAGAGCAGACCCTGGAGGAGTTCTTCCACACCTTCAATGCGCTCTATAACGCCAATAAGCAGGTAGTGCTGACCTCCGACCAGCCCACCAAGGCCCTGAAAATTGATGAGCGCCTACGTTCACGCTTCGATATGGGCCTATCTACTGACGTTCAGCCCCCGGATCTAGAAACCCGTATCGCGATTTTGTCGCGCCGCGCCCAGGCCGACAAATTGGATGTGCCCCCACAGGTTTTGGATTACATCGCTAGCCGCATCTCGGCTAACATCCGCGAACTTGAAGGCGCACTTATCCGCGTAACTGCCTACGCCTCAATTAACAAGCTGCCGGTGGATCTGCCCGTGGCCGAGATGGTGCTTAAGGATCTAGTTTCCAACCAGGACACCGGCAATATCACGGCTGCGCTGATCATTGGGCAGACCGCCGACTACTTTGGCATCACTATTGAGGACCTGTCTTCGGCCAACCGCTCGCGCACTATTGTCACCGCCCGCCACATCGCCATGTACCTGTGCCGCGAGCTAACTGACTTGTCGCTGCCCAAGATTGGCCGCGAGTTTGGCGGCCGCGACCACACCACCGTGATGAGCGCGGATAAGAAGGTGCGCACCCAGATGTCGGCCCAGGCAGATACCTATAAGCAGGTAACTGAGCTAACCAGCCGCATTAAGCAGGCTGCGGCCACACCTCACTCCTAGCCGCTGCTCCGATTTTACGGCGCGTGCTGGCCACGCCTGGTTGCGTTTTGCCGTGCGCTTTAGCCGCTGCTCCCCTAATTCTCGAATAATTCTCGACGCCGCCGCTGGGCCCTGTGTTTGGGCTTAGCGGCGGCCTTTTTTGCCCGCAAATACGTGATTTTTTCACCCACAGGCCCTGTTGGTAAGGCTGTGGGCAACCCCGGTTTTGCTGTGTTTAACTAAGCCTGGCTTGTGGATTGGTGCTATGAGTTTTAGCACTTTCCACAGCCACCCCGAGTTATCCCAAGCTTTAACCACACACAGCCCACATTCGCCGTCGGCGCGCTACCGGCCCAAAAAGCGGTTTTCCACAACTTCCACACCCGCTACTACTACTGCTAACTTTTAAACCCCACACGATTTCCAAGCTCGCCAACGTAGGCCAATTGGGGAAAACCCCCGCTACGGACGCACCAAGCCAAGGGTGCAAAAGTCCCACAGTGACCCTTTTTGAGATGCCCTATAGGGCGATACCGGCTAAACTTTTAAGCCGCCCCTCTATATCCATCTAAGGAAGGCCTCCCAACGTGAAGCTCAGGGTAGCCCGTGACGTTTTAGCTGAAGCAGTAGCCTGGACTGCTCGCTCAGTGCCGCCCAACCCACCGGTTCCGGTGCTGGCTGGGGTACGTATGGAGGCTAAGGGGGATGTTGTAATCCTGTCTTCCTTTGACTATGAGGTTTCTGGGCGTTGTGAAATCCCAGCATCAGTTGAGGTTGAGGGCGAGGTACTTATTCCTGGCCGTGCACTCACCAAGTTTGCTAAGGGCTTTCCTAGCAAGCCGGTAGATATTGAGCTGGTAGGCACCCGCGTACGTTTCACCTGTGGCTCAGCCCACTCCGAGCTGCCGGCTATGCAGGTTGATGACTACCCAGCTTTGCCTTCAATGCCCGCCCAGGTGGGCACCATCGACTCTGACGTGCTTTCTAAGGCGGTAGCTCAGGTTTCGATTGCTGCTGCCCGCGACGACACCTTGCCGCTGCTGACCAATGTGTGCATGGAATTTAGCGGCAATAAGCTGACCATGCTGGCTACTGACCGTTACCGGCTAGCTATGCGTGAAGTGGAGTGGAACCCGGCTAAGCCCCTGGACGCGGTGGTGCTGCTAAAGGCCCGCACTTTAGCTGATGTGGCTAAGTCTCTGGTTTCCGGCGCCCCCATTGAGATTGCGCTTAATGACGACGACGCCGTAGCTTCACGCCTGATTGGTTTTGAGTCCGGTGAGCGCCGCACTACTTCAGTGCTTAGCGACGGCGAATACCCCCAGGTACGTCGCCTGTTCCCCGAGCAGGTCAACACCTATGCCACGGTGGGACGTAAAGAGCTACTAGATGCGGTTAAGTTTGTGTCTTTGGTGGCCGAGCGCAACACTGCACTGCGCCTAACTTTCACCGAGGGTAACTTGCATCTTGAGGCTGGCCAGGGTGAGGATGCACAGGCCAGTGAAGAGCTGGTAGCCCACCTAGATGGCAACGAAATCTCTGCTGCCTTCAACCCGCTTTTCCTGCAAGAGGGCCTAAACGCGCTAGCTAGTAACTATGTGCGCTTTGACTTCACCCACCCCAATAAGCCGGCAGTGTTGGTTGGGGTAGATGAGCCTGGCACTGAGCCTGACCCCAGCTTCCGCTACTTGCTGATGCCTATTCGCTTTGGCGTGTAAGGCATATGTACGTAGCTGATTTGGCGCTGACTGACTACCGCTCATATGAGCAGGCGGTAGTCAGTTTTCCGCCTGGAGCTACGGTACTGGTGGGCTCGAACGGGCAGGGTAAAACCAACCTGGTTGAATCCATTAACTATTTAGCTACGCTTTCCTCCCATCGAGTTGGCGCCGACACGGCCCTGGTTAGGCGTGACGCCAGCGGCAAAAATCAGCCCAACGCCGCCGTCATCCGCGCAAAACTAATCACTGCCGCCCGCCCGCAGCTGTTAGAAGTAGAAATTATTTCCGGCAAAGCTAACCGGGCCCGGCTAAACCGCGCCCCTACCCGCCCCACCCAGCTGCTGGGGATTTGCCGCACGGTGCTGTTTGCCCCGGAAGATCTGACTTTGGTGCGTTCAGATCCGCAGGTGCGGCGGCGTTTTTTAGATGACCTGGTGGTTATGATGAGCCCGCGCATGGCTGGGGTGCGTGCAGACCATGACAAGGTGCTAGCCCAGCGTTCAGGTTTGCTGCGGGGACTTAAACGTAAAAGCGGCTCAGCGCGCGCCAGCGCCCTAGCTACTTTGGATGTTTGGGATGAACAGCTAGCCCAGTTAGCTGCCCAGCTGATTGCCGCGCGCGTCAAACTTGTGCGCCAGCTGCGCCCTTGGGTGGCCCAGTCTTATCAGACGGTTTCGCTAGCGCAGTCGCAGGCAAATCTGGCCTACCGCGCGAGCCTGTTGGCTGCGCGCGGCGTAGCTGACCCGGATATTGTGGACACCGGGGCGTGGGAGGATTACGAAAATTCTCTTCTGGATGTGCAGGCCACCAGTAAAGCTTTGCTTGAAACTATGGGTCAGCTGCGTCAGCGGGAACTAGAGCGGGCAGTGAACCTGGTGGGGGCACACCGCGACGAGTTGACGCTTTTCTTGGGGCATCTGCCTGCTAAAGGTTTTGCTTCACACGGTGAGCAGTGGTCGCTAGCACTTGCGTTGCGCTTGGCTAGTTTTGAACTAATGCGCGCCGATAGCGCCTTGACCAGCATCGATGGTAAGAGTGAAGATCCGATTTTGATTCTTGATGATGTTTTCGCGGAATTAGATATGCGCAGGCGTCGGGCCTTATCGCAGATGGTGGCCCAGGCTCAGCAGGTGCTTATTACCGCTGCGGTTGGCGACGACGTCCCTAGCGAACTTGATCATCACCGTCTGCGCGTGACCGGCTCTGTAGTAAGCGAAGTTTAGCCGTGAACAGTGAAGATTACGGTGACCAAATGGCTGTGGCCGCGCTGGCACGCCAGCGCGAGCAGGCTTGGAACGCGGGCCATGCCCTAAAGCGCCTACCTCGTAAAAGCCCCGGTGGCCCAGCGTTAGCAGCAGGCCGAGCAGCAGACGGGGCTCCGGCGTCGTCGTCACTGAAGGGCCAAACTACAGGCGCAACCTTAAACGCGGGCGCAGGCGCAGCCCAGAATGGCGCCGCAAATGCGGACCCAAACGCACCTGTAAACGCCGCCCAAAACCCAGCCGCAAATGCGGACGCACTAGCGCCCTGGGACGCAGTCAGTATTGGGCGCATCCGCCGGCGCCAAGAACGTCACGCCGAGATCGTCAACGGCCAGCCCGTCTCCCAAGCCCGCGTGTATTGGCGTGATCCGCGCTCAGGCAAACGCGAGCTGGACGGCTTTTTTCACCGCCAAGGCTGGGAAGAATCCCTGCGCATAGCCAGTGTCAAGGTGCGCTGGGAAGAGATTGTCGGCAAGGATATGGCCGAAAATTGCAGCATTTATTCCTTCAAAAATGGACGCCTGGTAATGCGCGCCCACTCCACCAACTGGGCGCAGCAACTGCAACTGATGATGCCCCAGCTGGAGGCCCTATTTGAGCGCGAAGTGGGCCCGGGCATTGTCAAAAGCATTAAAGTGCGCGGCCCTAACGCTGATTACACCTGGCAGCACGGCAAACTGGCCGTGCCCGGGGCGCGCGGGGTACGCGACACCTACGGCTAAAGTGTGCGGCTTACCCAAGCGGGCGCCGTCGGCTGTGGGTACTAAGCGCCGCCACCAGGCGCCGTCGGGCAGCCGGAGCCTAAGTGATAGCTAAGGCACAGTATTTGCTTAGGGCCACACCGCCGCCAGGCCGGAAAATCGCGCCTAACACGGTAGAATATAGGTAGTTTGAGCTGCCTTACCGGGTAGTTAAACGTGCCGTTAAACCCTCCCTAGACGGCACATACAGACCTAATGCAAGGGCAAGGATCTTTTTTGACCCTGCCAAGCAAGAACGAGGAGCATATTAGACGTGGCTGAGCAGGATAGCACTGTGACTAACGACAGCTACGGAGCTTCAAATATCACGGTTTTGGAAGGCCTTGAAGCTGTCCGCAAGCGTCCCGGTATGTATATCGGTTCCACCGGTGAGCGCGGCCTGCACCACTGCGTATACGAGGTAGTGGATAACTCCGTAGATGAGGCTCTAGCTGGTTACTGTGACCACATTGAAGTCACCATCCTGCCCGACGGCGGTGTGCGCGTGGTAGACAACGGTCGCGGTATCCCGGTGGATGAGCACCCCACTGAACACAAGCCCGCAGTTGAGGTAGTACTTACCGTGCTGCACGCAGGCGGTAAGTTCGGCGGCGGCGGTTACTCCGTTTCCGGTGGTTTGCACGGTGTGGGTGTGTCGGTAGTTAACGCCCTGTCCTCCCGCCTGTCCGTTGAGGTGCGCCGCGACGGTTACGTTTGGAATATTGATTTTGCCGACGGCGTCCCCACTGCTCCCCTACGTCGCGGTGAGCCCACTGACCAGACGGGCACAACCGTCACTTTCTGGCCCAACCCCGAGATTTTCGAAACCACCGTTTTCGACTTTGAGACGCTACGCCGTCGTTTCCAGCAGATGGCCTTCTTGAACAAGGGCCTGCGCATCTCGCTAACCGACGAGCGTGACCTATCCGTTGACGGCGACGAAATTGCCGGCAGCGAGCAAGACACCCAGGAGCACAAGCACCGCAGCGTGTCTTACATGTACTCCGACGGTCTACGCGACTACGTGCACTTCTTGAACAAAACCAAGAAGGCTGAGCTGATCCACCCCGAAATCATTGACTTCTCCGCTGAGCAAAGCGGCGAGCATGGGGGCATGAGCGTAGAAATCGCCATGCAGTGGACTGCCGCCTACTCCGAGTCGGTACACACCTACGCCAACACCATCAACACCACCGAGGGTGGTACTCACGAAGAAGGCTTCCGTACCGCCCTGACCACGCTGGTCAACAAGTATGCGCGCGAAAAGGGCCTGCTTAAAGACAAGGAAGATAACCTCTCCGGTGAGGACGTACGTGAGGGCCTAACGGCGGTTATCTCCATTAAACTCTCTGAGCCCCAGTTTGAGGGCCAGACCAAAACCAAACTGGGTAACACTGAGGCTCGCTCCTTTGTGCAGCAGACGGTTTACGCCCAGCTGACCGACTGGTTTGATGCTCACCCGGCAGATGCCAAGGCGGTTATTAGCAAGGCTAAGCAGGCTTCTGCTGCCCGTATTGCGGCCCGTAAAGCCCGTGAAGCTACCCGTCGTAAGGGTGTGCTGGAAAGCGCCTCCATGCCCGGTAAGCTGCGTGACTGCTCCTCACGTGACGCCTCTAACTCTGAAATTTTCATTGTTGAGGGTGACTCCGCAGGTGGCTCTGCGGTAGGTGGCCGAGACCCTGAGCACCAGGCGATTTTGCCAATCCGAGGCAAGATTTTGAACGTGGAAAAGGCCCGCCTAGACCGCGCCCTGTCCAGCGACACTATCCGCTCGCTGATCACCGCTTTTGGTACCGGTATTGGTGAAGATTTTGAGCTTGAAAAGCTGCGTTACCACAAGATTGTGATTATGGCCGACGCCGATGTGGATGGCTCCCACATTGCCACCTTGCTGCTGACGCTGCTGTTCCGCTACATGCGCCCGCTGATCGAAAACGGTCACGTCTACATCGCTATGCCGCCGCTGTACCGCCTCAAGTGGTCCAACGCCGAGCACGAATTTGCCTACAGCGACGAGCAGCGTGACCGCCTGCGTGAAGCTGGCGCCGCCAAGGGCTGGCGTATGCCCAAGGAAAACGGTATTCAGCGCTACAAGGGTCTAGGTGAAATGAACGACCACGAGCTGTGGGACACCACCATGGACCCAGCCCACCGCATCCTCAAGCAGGTCACCTTGGATGAGGCTGCCGACGCTGACGAAACCTTCGCGGTTTTGATGGGTGACGACGTCGAATCACGCCGTAGCTTCATCCAACGCAACGCTAACGACGTGCGCTTCCTGGATATCTGAGCCCTCGACTACTTAAAGAACAGGAATAACTTTCGTGAGTGACGACCAGATCGAAGTAATCGAGGAACCCGGATTCGACCGCGTTGAGCGCGTCGATTTGCAGCTGGAAATGCAGCGCTCCTACCTCGACTACGCCATGAGTGTGATTGTTGGGCGCGCCCTGCCGGATGTGCGTGACGGTCTCAAGCCGGTACACCGCCGCATTCTTTACGCCATGTACGACGGCGGTTACCGCCCCAACGCGGCTTTCTCTAAGTCTTCGCGTGTGGTGGGTGACGTAATGGGTAGCTTCCACCCCCACGGTGACGCCGCCATTTACGACGCCCTAGCCCGTCTAGTACAGCCCTGGTCTATGCGCTACCCGCTGGTAGCCGGACAGGGTAACTTCGGCACCCCCGGTAACCTGGGCCCGGCTGCGCCGCGATACACCGAATGTAAAATGGCCCCCCTGGCCATGGAAATGGTGCGCGACATCGACGAAAACACCGTCGATTTCCAGGACAACTATGACGGTAAAGAGCAAGAACCCACTATCTTGCCTTCCCGTTTCCCCAACCTGCTAGTTAACGGCTCTGAGGGTATTGCGGTGGGTATGGCCACCCGCATTCCCCCGCACAACCTGCGGGAAGTGGCCGACGGCGTACAGTGGCTGCTAGAGCACCCTGACGCTTCACGTGAAGAGCTACTTGAGGCGCTACTACAGCGAGTACACGGTCCTGACTTCCCCACCGGCGCCACAATTTTGGGTCGTCGCGGTATTGAGCAGGCCTACCGTACCGGTCGTGGCGGTATCATCCAGCGCGCCGTCGTCAATGTGGAAGAAATCCACGGCCGCCAGTGCCTGGTAGTAACCGAGCTGCCCTACCAGGTAAACCCTGACAACCTGGCTGAAAAGATTGCCCAGCTGGTACGTGATGGCTCCCTGGGCGGTATTGCTGACATCCGTGACGAAACCTCCGGCCGTACCGGACAGCGTCTAGTAATTGTGCTTAAGCGCGACGCCGTAGCCAAGGTAGTACTAAACAACCTCTACAAGCGCACCCAGCTGCAAGACTCCTTCCCCGCCAACATGCTGGCGCTAGTCGACGGCGTGCCGCGCACCCTAAGCCTGGACGGCTTTGTGCGTCACTGGGTGGAGCACCAGCTGGACGTGATTGTGCGCCGCACCCAGTTCCGCCTGCAAAAGGCTCTGGACCGCCTGCACATTTTGGATGGCCTAATGCGCGCCATCGACGCCCTAGACGCCGTAATCGCGCTGATCCGCCGCTCCCCCACCACCGATGAGGCACGTGTGGGTCTAATGGAGCTGCTCAGCGTAGATGAGATCCAGGCTGAGGCCATCTTGTCCCTGCAGTTGCGACGCCTGGCCGCCCTGGAACGCCTAAAGATTCAGCAGGAAACCGAGGAACTGCGCGAGCGCGTAGCCGACCTGCGTGACATCCTGGCTCGCCCTGAGCGTCAGCGCGGCATTATCTCCACTGAGCTGGCAGAAATCACTGAGAAATTCGGTGATGAGCGCCGTACTCGAATCGTGCCGCACGAGGGCGAAATGAGTATGGAAGACCTCATTCCTGAAGAGGAAGTGGTAGTCACTATCACCCGTGGTGGTTATGCCAAGCGCACCCGCACCGACAACTACCGCTCCCAGCACCGTGGCGGTAAGGGCATTAAGGGTGCGGCCCTGCGTGAAGATGACGTAGTAGAGCACTTCTTCGTCACCACCACCCACCACTGGCTGCTGTTCTTCACCAACCTGGGCCGCGTTTATCGTGCCAAGGCCTATGAGCTGCCCGAGGGTGGTCGCGACGCCAAGGGCCAGCACGTAGCTAACCTGCTGGCTTTCCAGCCGGGTGAAACTATTGCCCAGGTAATGGAACTTAAAGACTACGAGCAAAGCCAATATCTGGTGTTGGCTACCCGCCGGGGTCTGGTTAAGAAGACTGCGCTGCGTGAATACGAATCCAACCGCTCTGGCGGCGTGATTGCTATCAACCTGCGTGAAGACGCCGACGGTAACCCCGATGAGCTGGTCAGCGCGGCTTTGCTAGATGAGGGCCAGGATCTGATTCTGGTTTCACGTCACGGCCAAAGCTGCCGCTTTACTGCCACCGACGCCACCTTGCGTGCTACCGGCCGCGCCACCAGCGGCGTCACCGGTATGCGTTTCCGCGACGGCGACAGCCTGCTAGCCATGGATGTGGTGCGTGAAGGCGCCGACCTGTTTGTGGTTACCGACGGCGGTTACGCCAAGCGCACCAGCGTGGATGAATACCCGGTTAAGGGCCGTGGCGGTCTGGGCGTGAAGGTAGCCAACCTGGTAGAAGCACGCGGCGAGCTGGTAGGAGCCTTGATCACGGACGAATCCGATGAGGTTTTGTGCATCATGGCTTCAGGTAAGGTAATGCGCTCGGCGGTGGCAGAAGTGTCTCGCACCGGCCGTAACACCCAGGGCGTCACCTTCGCCAAGCCCGACGAGAGCGACCGGATTATCGCCGTCGCCCGCTCCCAAGAACGTGACCTTTCTGACGATGACGCAACCGAACTAGGCGCTAGTGTTCAATCCGACGTAAATGAGGCAGCTAACCTGCCTTTAGAGGGTGACGAGCAGCCCCAAGAGTCGGTAGCCTTAGACGCGAATGAAAGCGAGGCCAAATAATGTCGGTACCCCCCTCGATCACGCCCCAGCCTAAGGGCAACCAGCCCAAGGGTGTTCCCCCTAAGGGCGTGCAGCCGGGACCGCCGCCGCGTATCCGCACCGCACCTCAAGCAGGCGGCTCACGCCCGGCACCACGACCGATGCCCGCATCTATGCCTCCGGCACAGCCCCCACGCCAGCACAACCCTAAGCCTGCCCCCGTTGCTGCTGAGCGCCGTTTTGTGCGCCTAGCGCTAGAGCGCGTGGATCCTTGGTCGGTTATGAAGACTGCCTTCCTGCTATCGGTGGCAGTAGGCATCATGACCATCGTTGCGGCTGTAGTGGTGTGGTTCTCCCTAGATGCGCTGCACGTGTTCGCCAAGATTAAGGATCAGGTACAGCAGCTTGGTGGTGAGAAGTCGCTGCAGGCTGTGGTGGAGTACCTCAAGCTTTCGCGTGCGGTTTCCCTGGCTACTGTGGTGGCGGTTGTGAACATTATTCTGTCCACCGCCCTGGCCACTATCGGTGCCATGATCTACAACGTAACCACCCACCTGATCGGTGGGATCTATCTCACACTGGCAGATGATTAATTCGATTTGATTATCTGCGTCTGGCTCGTGTAATCTCTATCGAGTCAAACGGGCCTATAGCTCAGTTGGTTAGAGCGCATCCCTGATAAGGATGAGGTCGCTGGTTCGAGTCCAGCTAGGCCCACCACCGGTTGAACGGAGCAAATTAATGAGCTTCGCAGCTAAATCCCTGATTGCACTTAGCCTAGGTGCTTGCGGTTATGCCCTCTGGTTAAAAACCGCCCCTAAACGTTGGCAAGCGCAGCCTTGGATTGAAGTAGCTGATCCGGCCTAATGGGGCTATGGCGCAATTGGTAGCGCACCTGCTTTGCAAGCAGGGGGTTACGGGTTCGAGTCCCGTTAGCTCCACCCAGTATCCGCTCGCAGTTAGACTGCGGCGGATTTTTTTATGCCCACGACGGCGCCGGGCGGCTAACGCTGGCAACGGCGGCTGCGTGGGCGGCGTCGTTGGCGGCACTGAGCCGCTATGGGCACCAGGCCAGCGTAGGCAGCGCTCTCAGGCAGCGCTGAGCCGCTGTGCCGGACTGCGGGACCCAGCAGCGGGGCCGGGAGACAGCGCGGGCGTCGTCGTCAAGCCGACGTGGACACAAGCCACTACGGGCGCATACTTGAGGCGTAACTAGTGGCTGGAGAAAAAGATGCTGTTAGAAGAGTTCAAAATTGTGGAAGTAGCTGCCATTGTGCTGCGCGACGCCCAGGGGCGGGTGCTGAGTGTGCGTAAAGGCTCCTCCCCCAGGTTTCAGATGCCCGGAGGCAAGCTAGAAGCCCACGAAAGCCCCCTAGAAGCTGCTTTACGCGAGGTGCGTGAGGAAGTGGGGCTAGACCTTAAAAACTCTGCTGTACGGCCTTTAGGCGATTTCAGTGCGCCAGCCTCGAACGAGCCGGGCTTTACGGTGGTTTCCCACGTATTCATTGCGGATGGGGTTTTTAACCCCCAGCAGGTGCGCCCACACGCTGAAATCGCCGAAGTGGACTGGTTTGACCCCGCTGCCCCTACTACGCGGCCCCAGGCGCCCCTACAAGCCAAGATTTTTGCGGCAGTAGCCCAGCTATAAACCCAGCTGCACATAAATCCCAGACGCATATAAACCCCAGATGCAGCCCTAGCGCAGTTATCCACAGTTGCTGGGCAGATGCGTTAATCACAGCTGGGGAAGCGTTATCCACAGCTGGTGGGTTTTGTGTAAGCGCGGCTGTGGATCTCGTGGATAACCTGAAAACTGCGTCTTACCTGGAGTTTTCCCCAGCTGGGGATATCTATGTGGATAACTCACAAGCGTGTAAGTCCACAGAGTTATCCACAACTGTGGAGTAAATACACGAGTGTTATTAGCTGACTACCCACACGTTTCCACCTTTTTAGTGGGGTTATCCACACTATTTATGCACAGCCTGTGGATAACTGTGGATTGCGGTGGGCTCGGCGTCTTCCCCGCAGGCGCAGCCGCAGCTGCTCTGTGGCGCGAGGGTGGTCACGGCTGCCAGAAGGGGCCATACCGGCGCTGTAGCTGCGCTGCAGCGTGCCGGCAGGCGCCGCACCGGCGCAGCCTGGCCCAAATAAAAAGTGGGGGGTTAGGCGCTTAAAACGCCCAACCCCCCACGAAGAAATTAACTTCGGTTATTACTCAACGATGTCGATGGAGTTGATAACCACGTCCTGTAGGGGACGGTCACGGCCATCGGTGGGAGCAGCCTCAATAGCGTCCACAACCTTGCGTGAATCCTCATCCACTACCTTGCCGAAAATGGTGTGCTTGCCCTGCAGCCAAGGGGTTGCCACAGTGGTGATGAAGAACTGTGAACCGTTGGTGCCGTGGCCCATGCGGGTACCGGCGTTGGCCATAGCCAGCAGGTAGGTGTCGGCAAAGGTCAGGGAGTTGTCGATCTCGTCGTCGAAGGTGTAGCCGGGGCCGCCGGTACCGTTACCTAGCGGGTCGCCACCCTGAATCATGAAATCTTTAATTACGCGGTGGAAGGTGACGCCGTCGTAAAGAGGACGCTGGGTCTCTTCGCCGGTGGCCGGGTCAATCCAGGCGCGCTTACCGGTAGCCAGCTCTACGAAGTTGGTGACGGTAATCGGGGCCTTGTCCTCGAACAGCTCCAGGCGGATATCGCCGAGATTAGTGTGCATAATTGCTTCCATAGCTTCATACTCCCACAGTTTGCTTAGTTGGCGGCGTGGCCTACCCCATGGAAAAGCCCATTAAAGTTGTTGAGATAGTTACGCTGTAGCCTAATTTTTCTTGTGGCGCAGCTTTTCAGGCGGATTCGAATGGAATGAGAGCCAAAACAGTGACATTATTGGATGTAACGTTACTTACTTCTTTGAGGGAGTCATCATGTCTTGCCACAAAAACGAATCGACCAAGAGCTGCAGCTTCTTCAAGGGCCTAGGTGTAGCCTCCCTAGTGGCTGCCGCTGCCGGTGCTGCTTTCGTGCTGTACAAGCGCAGCCAGCCGGTTGAGGACCCCTGGGCGGAGGAGTACTGGTCTGAGGTTGAGGCTGAAGACGAGGACGAGGAAGCCCCGGCTGCTGAGTGAGTTTTCACTACATAAAAACGACGTCGCCTAAAGCGGCGTCGTTTTTTGTTGCCATTTCACTATCCGTACAGGGTTAGAGCGCCGTAAAAGCGGCGTCTATGCTCAAGGGCATGGCTCAATCATTGAGTAGCGTTAGAGATGGTTTGCGTGACAGTACCCCAATTTTTCTGGGCTATATCCCGCTAGGTATCGCCTTTGGGATCGTATTAGTAACCGCTGGTATCCCTGGTTGGTGGGCACCTATTTTCGCCACTGTGGTTTATGCCGGCTCTATGGAATTTTTGCTGGTTTCGCTAATAACTGGCGGCGTGGGGCTAGTTACGGTGGCGCTTAGTGCCCTGTTTGTTAATGGCCGCCATCTGTTTTATGGCTTGAGCTTTCCCCGTAACGTGCCGCCGGGGAGGTTGGCGCGCACCTACTCTATCTACTCGCTTACCGACGAGGTGTATGCGGTTACTGCCGCTAAAGACCACTCGCGCATGACTTGGCGTTACCTGCTGACAGTGCAGCTGTGCTCGCATCTGTCTTGGGTGTTGGGGGCCTGCTTGGGGGCGCTTACTGGCAGTAGCTTTGGGGGCTTTATTTCGCAGCATACGGATGTGGCCGACTTTGTGCTCACCGCCTTGTTCACGGTGCTGGCAATTGAGGCCTATAAAGCCAACCCCGACTCGGGGGCGCTAGTGGCGGCGTCGGTCTCTGCCGTGGTGACGGTGGCCGTGGGTGGGCGCCTGGCCATGTTTTGTGGGCTGCTTACTTTAAGCCTGTGTTTAAGTGCCCTGTATTTACGACGACGGCGCTCGCTTAGCGTCACTGCGGCTGGTGGTCGCGGGGCTGGTTTAAACCAGGCTGAGGCTAAAACAGGGCAGTTAAACCATGAACAGCGGGGTAGTGATGAGTGAAGCTGTGGTTAGGCATGCGGTAAGTAACTGGCATGTTTTAGCGGTGGTGGCGGTAGCTGCGGCCGTCACCTTTGGCTTGCGCTACACCGGAGTTAAGGGCGCCGACCAGGTGGCGCACCGGCCGTTGATGCAGTTTTTGTCGCGCACTATGCCCCTGGGGGTAATGGTGGTGCTGGTGGCTTACACGCTAGGCGATTTAAGCGCAGATTTAGGCCGTAGCGCAGCCTTGGTGGGGGCAGTGGCTATAACCGCTGGTTTGCACCTGTGGCGAGGCAATGTGGCCCTATCTTTGATAGTTGGCACCGCCTCCTATGCGCTGCTAGCGGCGCTAGCGGCATGAAAAGCGCCTTAGCCCAACAGTTGGGCTAAGGCGCTAAGGCTGCTAGGTATGGGCCAAAAAACAAGTTCAGGTATCTATGCCTGGCCCATTTGCTTTACTTCCAGCGCAAGATCCCAATGAATCCGGCCAGCATGAGTACGAAACCAACGTACACGTTACCGTTGGCCAGCCAGTCAGCCGGGTGGGCCTTAATGAACCACGGCACCGGATATTCGCCACCGGTCATGTAGGAAACCACCACCCAGGCTAGGCCCAGGCACATGATGGTGCACATGGTGGGGGCGTACCAGGCGGGGCTGGAGATGTTCTTAACCTTGTGTGGGGTACGTGAAGCCTTGCGGCGTTCTAGTTCCTTCTTAGCGACCTTGGCCTTGAGCGAGTCAGAGGACTTCGAGTCTAGTTCAAGGCTCTTACGGTCAGCCTTGCGGGCTCGCTTAGTTAGGGCCTGTTCGCGCTCAGCGTCCTTGGCTGACTTCTTTTTGCCTGCAGACTTCTTGGCGTCGTCGGCATCCTTAGCGGATTCTTTAGCGGACTCCTTGGACTTCTTAGAAGACTTTTTAGCAGAGCGCTTCTTGTTAGAGCCCTTATCTGAGTCTTTTTCTGAGTCCTTGGCAGACTTCTTAGCGGAGTCCTTGGCGGCACTGTTAGTGGCGGACTCGTCCTTATCCTCGTCCTTGCGGGCTAGACCTTTGGAGCCATTTTTCGACACAGGATTCTCCGGTTCGTTTCTCATTTAGTGGAAGTAGAGTACTTTAGTGCTAGCTTACCGCTTAATCTAGGTGAGCAAGACCAGCTCAACAACGCAATGGAGTGCATACATGACCGCGCACGTTACAAGTCAAGCTCGGTCCCGAAAGGTACTGGATGTATTCCTGACCATTATTGGTGAGCTGCTGTTAACCGCTGGTTTACTAATTGGTTTATTCCTGGTGTGGCAGCTGTGGTGGACGTCGATTGACGCCAACGCCAAAGCTGAACAGACCATGACCCAGATTCACAACACCCTGCCCACCTCGCCTAAGAAGGCAGGTAATAAGCACACTGAGGCCCCACCAGTAGAGCCCACAGTAGCCTACGGGCAGCCTATGGGGGTGCTGATTGTGCCCAAGTGGTATGGCATCACCAATAACAACATGCCTATCTACCAGGGCACCGGCCAGGAGCTGCTGGATCAAGCAGCTGCCGGTCACTACCAAAACACCGCCTACCCGGGCGCTATTGGTAACTTCTCGGTGGCCGGACACCGGCGCACTAACGGTAACTCCTTTAGGCGCATTGATTTACTTAAAGCTGGCGACGAAGTAATCGTTGAAACCGCTACCGCCTGGTATGTCTATAAAGTGACTGGGCACGAAATTGTGGACCCCTCACAGGTGGATGTGATTGCGCCCGTGCCCAATAACCCCAATGCGCAGCCCACCCAGCGTTTACTGACTATGACCACCTGCCACTCGGCCACATTAGGGGAGTGGGGTAACGATCAGCGCTGGATTGTGCACGCGCAGCTGTCTTACTGGATTCCTCGCGGTGAGGGTCGCCCCGAATCTGTCCTGTCCGATCCTGGCGTTAAGTGAGGCAACATGTACGGGTTTATTTTCCGCCACCTACCCGGCCCCAAATGGCTGAAGGTAATTGAATCGCTAGTACTGATTTTGGCCGTAGTGTTTGTGTTGTTTGAGTGGGTGTTCCCACTGGTAAACACCTACATTGTGGGTAACACTGCAGAGGTTTCTAACGGCTAAAAGCCAGGTCTGATGCCCACTACAGGGCGCTTAAAATGCTTTGTGCCGGCTCTTTCGAGCCGGCACAAAGCATGCCTTTTAGGTACTCGCAAAGGAAGTGATATACCTGCCCCCGAGTATATCGCAACTTAGTGGTTGTTGTTGTTACCCGGGATACCAGGGTAAGGAATGAGCGTTTCATTGCCATTACCGTTACCGTTATTGTTCCCATTGCCGTTACCGTTACCGGTGGTGGGGCTAGGCGAGGCAGTAGGCGACTGTGTGGGCGGAGCCGAGTACTGGCCTACCGTCAAAGTAATCTCAGCGCCGCTATCGACAGTAGCGCCAGCAGCAGGGTTCACGCTAAGCACCTTGCCGTTCTGATCTTGCTGAGTAGTGGTCTGCTGGTTAATGGTGATCACCGTGAAACCAGCGCTAGTTAGCGCCTTCTTCGCCTCATCAGTGCTCATACCCACCAGGTTCTGAGGCACCACCAGGCGGCCCGAGGCAACCTGCAAGTTCACAGTAGAGCCACGCTTAGCCTTGGTGCCCGCTGCCGGGTCAGTAGAAACCACGTTACCGGCCTTAACCCCACCGGCGTCGACGGTAGTAACGTCACCAACCGTGAAACCGGCCTTTTCCAGAGCATTTCGGGCATCACCCTGAGTTTGGCCAGACACGTTAGGTACCGCCACAGTGGCAGAACCGGAGGAGAAGTGCACCTCAACCTTGGTGCCAGGGGCAGCCATCGTGCCCGCACCAGGGTCATAGGAAACTACCTGGCCCTCAGGGATCGTGTCAGAAGAAACGTCAGCGCCACGCTGGAAGGCCAGGCCCACACCCTCAAGGGCGCTACGAGCCCCAGCCTCATCCTTACCGGTAAGGTCAGGCACAGACACTGCAGACTGGGTGGGGGAGGCAGTGGTGTGCTTACTTGGGGTTCCCCCAAACACGCCGGCCGCAGCCAACGCCCCTACCAGCGCTAGTAGCGCCACCAGGGTAATTAGACCAATAATCAGCAGCTGCTTCTTCTTACGTTTAGCAGCCTCTTCCTCAGCCTGACGGGCAGCTTGCTCATCCTTAACCTTAGGGATAGAGCCAGTGTTAGTTGCTGCAGGGGCGGAGGGAACCCCCGGAGTGGGGGCGATAACCGTCGTCGCCTGCTGCTGCCAAGTCTCAGTAGCCGGGGCGTTAACCTGCAAACCACGGATAGCGGCCTGCAAATCTGCACGCATCTGGTCAGCGTTCTGGTAGCGATCCTCACGGTGCTTAGCCAGCGCCTTCATCACCACGCGGTCCATGGATTCGGGCACGTCCGGGGCAATTTGCGACGGCGGCACCGGCAACTCACGCACATGCTGGTAGGCAATGGCCACAGCCGAGTCACCCTTAAAGGGCGGGCGGCCAGTTAGCAGCTCATAAAGCAGGCAACCACAGGAATAAATATCGGAGCGGGCATCAACCACCTCGCCGCGTGCCTGCTCTGGTGACAGGTACTGGGCGGTACCCACCACCGCGTGGGTTTGGGTAACCGTAACCGCACTATCTTCAATAGCGCGAGCAATACCGAAGTCCATGACCTTCACCTCGCCGGTGTTGGTCAACATGATGTTTCCAGGCTTAATGTCACGGTGCACAATGCCGTTACGGTGCGAGTAGCCCAGCGCCTGCAGCACGCCAGAAACAATCTCGCCAGCCTCATCAATCGGTACTGCTTCGCCCTCGCTTAGCAGCTCACGTACCGTGTGACCCTGCACGTACTCCATAACAATGTAGGGCACAGTCTGGGTGGAACCATCAGCGCGGGTAACCACCTCTTCACCAAAGTCATATACACCCACAATCGAGGGGTGGTTTAGGGCAGCAGCACTTTGCGCCTCACGACGGAAACGCGCCTGGAAAGTAGGGTCTTCAGCAATATCGCTACGTAGTAGCTTGATTGCCACAGTGCGAGATAGACGCTTATCGCGGCCGAGGTACACCTCAGCCATGCCGCCACGGCCGATCAGTTCAAGCACCTCATAGCGTCCTGCCAAGACTTTAGAGATACGTGCTGTCACAATGCCTCCTGGGCAATAGATATGGAGGGGGCGCCAGCCTCGCGAGAGGCAAACTCTGCAATATTCGAAACACTGTGCGCACTAGCAGGTGGCATATTGCCACCGTCTAACGCGCGTACCGGAACCGCAAAAGCGCTTGCAGCCAGTCCAATTAGAAGTAACACCAAGAACAATACTGCCACGAGAACAATGGCATAGGTACCCGTGGACAAATTCGTGGGATTGGAGCTTTGCAGTAGGTCCCACAAGGAATTGGCGCCCGGGTTAGATTTAGGCATTCGCGAATGTGGCTTCTTGCTAATCGGAGTGCCCTTAGCGGCCGTCTTAGGCTCATGCTGAACCGGAGCCCAGTTCTGCGGCGGGTTAGCGTTCCAGGTGACGGCGTCGTCGCTAGGCAAACCAATAATGATGCGGTCTAGACGGCGGGCCAAATCCTGGGCGGTAGTGGGCCGGTCAGAGGGCTTCTTAGATAGCAGCGCGTAAATCAATTCACGCACATTTGCCGGCACCTGCTCAGGCAGTGCAGGAACCGGGTCGTTAACGTGCGCGTAAGCAATATCAACTGCGGTGGCGCCGGTGAAAGGACGCGCCCCAGCTAGTGCCTCATAAGCGATAACACCCAGTGAGTACAGGTCTCCAGCGGCTGTGGCAGCAGCGCCGGTAGCCTGCTCGGGGGCAAGATACTGGGCGGTACCCATAACCATGCCAGTGGCGGTCATGGGCAGCTGGTTGGCTCCAGAAGAAATACCAAAATCCAGTAGCTTAGCCAGTCCTTCCTGGTTAACCAGGATGTTGGAGGGCTTAACGTCACGGTGTACCACGCCGGCCTCATGCACTACCTGCAGGGCGCGGGCGGTTTGGGCTAGCAACGGCAAAATCACGCTGGGGGGTAGGGTGCCCTTCTCAGCGATCAGCTCTGACAGGGGCTTACCCTGCACTAGCTCCATAATGATCCAGCCGGAGCCATCAGCTTCACCGTAGTCAAGCACCATGGCTAGGTTGGGGTGGCGCAGGCCACGAGCGTTTTTAGCTTCGGTGCGTAGACGCTGCAAAAACAGCTCGTCACCGGCTAATTCGGGGCGCATTACTTTGGCGGCTACAACACGTCCAGATCGTAGATCTTGAGCACGCCAAACTTCACCCATGCCACCCATGGCGATGCGTTCGATCAGGCGGTAGCGGTCCTGAAGTACTAGTCCAGCTTCTGGTTTAATCATTGCTGCGTTGCCTTAAAGACAGTGGCTGCGATAGGGGCAGCTTCACTACCGCCAGTACCCGTATCAGCGGTCTGATCGCCGCCATCGAGTACGACAGCGATGGCAATGGTCGGAGCCTGTCCGGAAGGACCAGCGTAGCCAATAAACCAGGTGACGGGGCCGCCGTCGCTACCGGTTTCAGCCGTACCAGTCTTACCCGCTACATCCATGCCATCAACCTGAGCCGAGGTACCGGTTCCCGAAGCAACCACCTGGATCATCATGGTTTTAAGCTGTCCCGCAACCGTCGAAGAAATGGGGGAGCGTGCCACCTTTGGGCTGGTGGTGGAAATGACCGAAAGCTTGTCGTCCAAAGTACGCTTAACCAGGTAGGGCTGCATCTGGTTACCGTCGTTTGCCACCGTGGCAGCAACCTGGGCCATTTGCAGAGGGGTTACGCGTACGGACTGCTGCCCGATACCCGCCATTGCCAACTCAGCTTGTGACTTGACTGACGGGAAGCTGGAGGGGGTAACCGTCAAAGGGATCGACGACGACGTGTTAAAGCCCCAGGCTTCAGCCTCACGGGTGAGCTCCTGCTCGCCTACGTTCATAGCTAGCTGAGCGAAGGTGGTGTTGCAGGACTCGGCGAAGGCGTAAGTCAGGGTGACTTTACCGTTACCGCAGGACTCACCCGCATAGTTTTGCAACTGGTGGGTGGTGCCCGGAAGAGTGACGGTGTCAGGGGCGTCAACTTGGGAATCAGGGGTGACCTTACCCAGGCGCAGTGCGGCTGCGGCGGTAATTACCTTGAAGGTAGAACCGGGTGGGTACAGGTCACCGCCAATGGCGCGGTTGATCAGCGGGGTACCGCTGTCAGAGTTGAGCTGCTTCCAGGCGGTGTCGGCAGTGGTGCCGTCATGGCTGGCTAGCAGGTTGGGGTCAAAAGAGGGAGTGGAAACCATTGCCAAAATGGCGCCGGTCTTAGGGTTGAGAGCCACCACAGCCCCCCGCTTAGTGCCCAGGGCCTGGTAGGCGACCTTTTGCAAAGTGGGGTTAATGGTTAGCTCAACTGAGCCACCTTGGGGTTGGTCCCCGGTGAACAGGTTCTGGATGCGACTACGCCACAGCGACGGCGAAGAACCGTTTAGCACCGTGTTCTCGGCATTCTCAATGCCGGTCATGTTGGAGAAAATAGTGGAGTAGTAGCCGGTCACTGACGCATACAGCGGGCCGTTAGAGTAAACGCGCTGGTAGCCCAAGGAGTCGGAAGACTTAACCGAGGCGGCCACGGCCGTGCCGTCAACCATAATGGCGCCGCGAGCCTTACCGTACTCCTGGTAGATAGTGCGCGCGTTACGCGAGTCCTCAGTTAGCGAGCCGTACTGCGAACTAGATTCCCATAGGGCGGGACGTGCAAATCCCTGTAGGGAAGTCAGGGACACAAGCAGTGCCAAAAACATGCCTGTCACAAGCAAAGAAACGTGGCGAATCTGAGGGTTCATTCAAATACTCCTCTGATTACTTCCGTGTTCTGGTGGTCTTGTGCCGACGGCGGATTGGTCCTGCCTGGCTGTACCGGTTGTACCTGCTGTGCCGGCTGGGCGGCGCGGCGGCCGTGAGCGCGGTTAGGGGTGAGTGTCGGGGCTGGCTGAGCAGCTGGGACGCCTTGGGGGCCACCCATCGGTATTCCCTGAGGAGCGGTCCCCTGCGGGCCACCAGTCGGTCCCTGCGGGCCGTACGGGCCAGGGCCATAAGGCATTGGGCCTTGGGGGCCACCTTGCGGGACGCTACCACCCTGGGGGCCGGCGGGGCCGAAACCAGCAGCGGCGGCGTCGGGAGTGCCCGCGCTAGCAGCGGCAGCCTTATCAGCCTCCGCGTTTTCCTGGGCAATCTGGCGACGCAGCGACTCAGGTAGCTCAGTAGTATCAATGATCTGCGGGGCGCGCACAGTGGGGCGGCGGGCGGCGTCGGAAAGACGCAGCAGCAAAGCCAAAATCACCCAGTTAGCCACCAAAGAGGAGCCACCATAAGCCAAGAAGGGCATGGTCAAACCGGTTAGCGGAATCAGACGGGTGACGCCACCAACCACCACAAACACCTGCAAGGCCATGGTGAAAGACAGGGCCGTAGCCAGCAGCTTGCCAAAGCCATCACGCAGCGCCACCGCAGTACGCAGGCCGCGCTCAATGAAAACCAGGTACATCAGCAAGATTGCGGTTAGACCAGTCAGCCCCAGTTCCTCACCGAAAGAGGAGGTGATGAAGTCAGAGTTAGCGAAAGTAACCAGGTTGGGGTAGCCCTTACCCCAGCCGGTACCAAACAGGCCGCCAGAAGCCATCCCAAACAGGCCCATAACCAGCTGCCAAGAGCCACCAATGGAGCTGTAGACCTTGTCATCCATGGCAAAGCGCCAAGCGTTAACACGGCCGGTTACGTGGGCCAGGTGCGAGGACAAAACGGGCTCAAACAGCAGCCACAGCAGCGCCAAACCCACAATGGCTAAGGTGGCGCCAATAATCAGCCAGGAAGGACGGTTGGTGGCCACATACAGCACCACCACGAACATCCCGAAGATCATTACTGATGTGCCCAGGTCCTTCTGCATCACCAGCACCCCAATGCTGGCTGCCCACACCACCATCATCGGCATCAGGTGACGCCAACGCGGGAAGTGCACACCCAGGATGCGCCGACCAGACAGCGCCAGGTTGTCGCGGTTAGCCACCAGGTAGGAGGCGAAGAAAATCGACAGCAGCACCTTGGTTAGCTCTGCCGGCTGGAAGCTCATGCCTAGGCCGGGAACCACAATCCAAATCTGTGAACCGTTGATTTCACGCCCCAAGCCGGGGATGAAAGGTAAAACCAGACAGACAATACCCAGCCACATGCACCAGGTGTCCCAGCGGCGCAGCTGACGGTAGTCGCGGATGAAGAACAGCGCCGCGCAGCACAAAACCACACCAATAGAGGTCCAAGCTACCTGCTTGAAACCCACAATGTATTCAGTCTGCTCAAGCTTGCGGTAGGCAATGTCTAGGCGACTGATCATGGCCAGGCCCAGGCCGTTTAGCGCCACCGCAGTGGGCAGTAGCACCGGGTCGGCGTAGGGGGCACGCCAGCGCACCCACAGGTGCACGGCAATAGAAATACCCAGCAGCGAGCCGGCTAACTGCCAGATTGAGGTGGGGGCAGAACCGGTGCGGTTAAGAATGGTCAGCAAGAAGCCGCCCAGGCCAATGACCAGGGCGATTACAAGCAGCAGAATCTCAGACCAGCGTCCAGAACTAGGTTTAATTAAATTCACCGTTTTGACCCCGCTGTAGGCGTTGTGTCCGAGCTGGTGCCGGGTTTAGGGGGGGCCGGGGAGGAGGCCGAACCTGCAGGCGGAAGGGTGGACGACGACGTCGGCGTGGGGTCGTTCAGGTGGGAAGTGACTGTCTTAGAGACATAGTTGCGCGCTGAACTTAGGGAGGGCAGCAGCACATTTTCGCTCAGGCGGGCCCGCATTTGCTGGTCCAACTGGCTGGGTTTGGGAGAGGCAACCGTTTCTACGGGTTTGGAAAGCTTAACTGGGCCCAGGGTTTGTGGAATGCCCTGGTAAATGACGATGGAATCGCCACTTATAGTCACGTAGTACTGGTTTTGGGTCCAGCGCCAGGCGATTGCGCCCAGGCCGCCTAGCAGTGCCAGGGTCAGCAGCACAGTCAGGATGCGACGCGGCCAACTCCAGCGCTTGGTTACGTGCGGGGTGGTGTCGACGAGTTCTTCGTCTTCTTCTTCCTCAGCGGGGAAATTGGGCAGCAAAGCGGCGGCCTTAGCGGCCGGAGAGTCCGGTTCAGGGGCCGGCGGGGAGGCGACAGTACGTGGCTGCACCACGGTTTCGGAGGCAGCAGAGCCCACTACCTGCGGCTCAGTCTGCACGGTAGTGGAGTCAACGATGTCAAAGATGACTGCGGTGATGTTGTCAGGGCCGCCAGCCTTACGGGCCAGAGAGATCAGCTCTTCAGCAGCCTCACCGGGGTCTTCCACCTTGTTCAAGATGGATTCAATGGTTTCTTTGCTGACCAGCCCGGATAGACCATCTGAACACAGCAGCCAGCGGTCTCCCACCTTGGCTTCACGGATGGACTCATCTAGCATGACGTCGCCCTGGGCGTCGCCAAGCACGCGCAGCAGCACGGAACGCTGGGGGTGGTGAGAGGCTTCCTCGCGGGTTAGCCGACCGGTTTCAACCAGGTACTCCACGAAAGTGTGGTCGCGGGTGAC
>ERZ773037.41-NODE-41-length-60747-cov-31.706123_pt1 | contig 60747 bp, 81 predicted proteins | sample MGYA00511466_ERZ773037 | MGnify/ENA primary metagenome ERZ773037 (study PRJEB29015, sample SAMEA2738146) | human oral metagenome | biome: human oral; feature: human-associated habitat; material: saliva | place: China | collected 2202 ... | reverse complement strand
CTGCCGCTCCTGCCGCTCCTGCCGCTCCTGCCGCTCCTGCCGCTCCTGCCGCTCCTGCCGCTCCTGCCGCTCCTGCCGCTCCTGCCGCTCCTGCCGCTCCGGTCGTACCACAAGCCCCAGTTATCCCAGCGCAACAAGTGGTACAAGCACCTGCTACCCCAGCCGCCCCTGCCGAAGCTGCTGCGAACTTCTTGAGTGGTAATACCGCTATCCCTGCGCAACCATCCGCAGAAGCCGTAGCCCAACTGGTACAACAGTCCGCAGCGATTATTCAAGGCAATTAACCCAACAGGGGGCTTGCGCCCCCTACTTAGATAAGGAAACATACCATGTCTGAAAAACAACATCTGCTCGCCCCACTGACCGACAGCCGTGAGCCAGCCCGCTTCACGCAGGTCGAAGCCAAGACCTACGAATGTATTACCGACGACACGCTTCCTGAATGGCAACGTGAGTTCTCGAAGTGGACTTGGTACACCCAAGCTCCAATGAGTGTATGGAGTCAGTATGTCGGTGTAGCTGGTCCAGTAGCGACCAAAATCGTTCACGGTGGTAAGGTCAATCTCGAAGATGAAGCCATCGAGACCATCAAAAAAATCACTGCCGCGCTTACCCACTTGTTTAACAACGGTGTTTTGCCATGTTCCGACCGTAAGGCGTTCGCAGGTATTTTGAAAGTTGGTATGGATGCGATAGACTGGCAGAATTTTTACGCTTGGTATCAAGCGCAACAGCAACAAACACAGCAGATTGCAGAGGGCGCATAACCGCCCTCGCGGTAGGAGCGGAAAATGTACCACCAATTTTTACAAACAGTTGTCAGCCCTAATGGTTGGAACTGCATTACGGAAATCCACCCGCGTCAGGACGACCCCAGTCGGACGTGGGCGCGAAATAACCCGATACAGTTTAGTAACGCGGAAGCCACAGACCGATTTATTCAGGGATTGCAGCAACGCGCCGTCGAGACCTATTTCGGCTTGGCGAGCTACGCACAAGTACCTGCGGATGGTAAAGGCTTTCGCGCACAGACCAACGTGCTGGCACTGCGGTCGTTTTGGTTGGACATCGACGCAGGTGCTGCCAAGTACGCCAAGCATGGCGACACTGTGTACCCCACACAGGCGGCGGCACTGGAAGCGTTGAACGACGAGATAGCCAAAGGCGTACTTCCCAAACCAACCTATGTGGTATCAAGCGGAGAGGGGCTTCATGTGTATTGGTGTGCAACCGAGGACATCGCCCCTGCCGAGTGGCTGCCTGCTGCGGATAAGCTGGGACAGTATTGCAAGTCGGTCGGCCTGCGCGTGGATGGTTCACGCACGACGGACACGGCAAGCGTATTGAGACCAGTTGGTACGGTGCATTTCAAATCCGGTAATCCTGTTGCCATCTCCAGCGTGGGGAATCTGTTTACCAAACAGCAACTGCTGTCGCAGTTCTCCGCGCTTCCTGTTGCGAACACACTGCGTGGTATGCAACAGACGTACAACCCGCTTGCCGGTCTCGGTGCGCCGCCTACGGCTATGCCTGCCGGTATGTCGTCCTCGATGGACGGCTTCGCAGAGTACAAGCCTGCCAGCTTCGGTAAGATTATCGACAGGCAGAAGTACGAGCGCACAGGCTGCGCCCAGTTGTTGTGGGCGTATGAGAACCAGCAGGACGCTGACGAGCCGACATGGTTCGGCGCGTTGTCCGTGGCACAATTCTGTGTGACCGACCGTGAGGAATGGATACACAAATTAAGCCACCTGCACCCAAGCTACACGCGTGGCGAGACGGAGGCGAAAGCAGCACAAGCCAAAGGCCCACGCAGTTGCGCCAGCTTCGAGGCCAACAAGCCCGACCTGTGCAAAGGCTGTCCCCACTATGGCAAGATTACCAACCCTATCGTGTTGGGTTACGAGCCGCAGAACCGTCCGACCATCGTCATCACGCCGGTCAGTTCCGACCATACGCAGACCGATACGTTCCTTGTACCGGAACTGCCGTGGGGTTTCTATCGCGGACAGGATGGCGGTGTGTACACCGACATTCCGAAAATCGGACCGGATGGCAAGAAGTCTAAGGACGAGATGGTTGCATTCGAGGTCTGTCGTCAAGACACCTACATCTTCGAGCGTGTCCGCGATGGCAGCAACAAGCAGTTGTATCTGTGTCGTTACCACTCGCCGCACGACGGCGTGGTGGAGTTCCAACTGGACAACACCAACATCAACTCGCAAAAAGAGTTCAAAGACACCATCACAGGCGCAGGTCTGCCGATTGATGGTACAGAGCAATGGAAACAACTTATGAGCTTTTTCAACCGTTCGCGCACGAAGATGATTAACTCTCGTGCGGCTGTGACCGCCGTGTCGCAGATGGGTTGGCAGGAGAACGGCAAGGACTTTGTACTGGGCGACGTGGTTATCACACGCACCGGCACACGACCTGCGCCGTTGGGCGACAGGGAAGTGGCGCGTAAACACGCTAAGGCGTTCAAACCGTCCATGACCGGCGATGCCGCCGATGCACAACTGAGCCTGTGGCGTTCTATCCTTGCCGAGATGTATGGTAGCAAGCAGGCAGTTGCCAACCAGTTCGTTATCGCTTCCGCGCTCGGTGCGCCATTCAGTGCGAAGTACGCGCTGGAGAGTCATGCAGGCGGCGTTATCAGCCTAAGCTCTTCCGGCTCAGGTCGTGGTAAGACGTTTACCTGTCAGACTGCGCTGCGTGTGTTCGGCGACCCATCGGCTGTTACGTTCAGTAGCAAAGATGGCACGACCATTGCCGGTTTGATGACTAACTTAGGTTATCTGAACAGCCTACCACTGCTGCGTGACGAAGTAACCGAGATGACACCTGAAGAAATCGTGAATATGGTTTACGACAGTACCCGTCTCGGCGACAAGGAACGCGCTCAAGGCAGCGACAACGACATCCGAGGCAACCGCAACACATGGCGCACGTTCTTCTATGCCACCGCCAACACCAGCCTGTATGACATGGTATCGCAAGGACGCGACGTAGCCGACGGCCCTACCCGCCGTATCACGGAAATCAACATACCCGAACTGGACTACCTGCGCGACAGCGACCATGCCCGACGGCTTGCACAACAACTGCATACCATCAAAGGTGTGGCAGGCTACCGCCTTATCGAGTGGCTCGTGAACAATGACGAGGCTGCACGACAGCTATGGGACAACGTGTTGTCGTACTTCATCAAGCAGCACAACGTGACGAACGAGGAACGCTACTGGGTCAACCACTTGGTATCAGGATGCGTTGGGGCTATTATCGGCGACCAGCTTGGTCTGTTGCCGTTCGAGCCGTCAGCCATCGTCGCTTACGCCGGCGAGCTGCTTGGGCAACTCCGCGCCCGTGTCGGCTACCGCGTGTTAGACCAGCAGGATTACTTGGCACAGTTCTTCGTGGACAACTCCGACCACACGCTCGTGATAAGTGCGGCTATGGAGGACGACTACATACTGACCGGAGCTGAAATGCCCCGCAAGAGCGTGTACATCCGCACCGAGCCTGCCAACGGCATGGTCTATATCAACCCGTGGCTTATCAAGTCGTGGTGCGCCCAACGCCGTGTCGTGTTGGCGGACTTCGAGTACCAGCTCATTAAGCGTGGTGGTAAGCCTAAGCAAGAGAAACGTATGCTGGCGAACACCGCCCATGCAGTAACCACTGACCCGCAGAAAGTGTGGGCAGTACCCATAACCACAGGAGAATCATAATGACACTTATCGTGTACAAAAACGGCGAGCTTGCAGCAGACAACGGCTGCACTCGCAACGACAGTAGAGAGCCTTCCAACAAGATTCGTGTCTTGCGCGACGGCGACCGTACTCTTACTATCGGGTATAGTGGCAACCTTGATGCCATCACGCGCCACTGGCGTGAGGTGCAGAAGCGTATCGAGACGCGCACAGCGTTCCTAGACGACTACCCGAATATGAATACCGCCGGTATTGCAGTGGTAGCCCCTGACGAGCCTACCGAGGACGACCCAATCCGTGTGTTCACGTTCAACTGTTTCGACCAGAACACAGGCAACGGCGTGTGGGTGCTTGAGAATACCCACATGGTATGTGAGGGCGCAGACTTCGCCACCTGCTCTGCACTGGCTATCGACCACGTTGCCCCACATATGTCGGCGGCGCAAATCGTTAAGAACGTCGCGGAGGTCAACTCCTCCGTCGATACCCGCTTCGGCGTGAGTCGTGTGGCTGTCGTCAACCCCGAGGGTCTGTTACCAAACACTGTGTATAAGGTTTAACCATGAATAAATTTACCACCTCTATCATCCGCTTGGACTATGACGAGCCTGTTGCGCTGTCCGACGTGCTGCGCGTGTCGGCGGCTGACCCTTTGCTCAAAGACTTCGCCGGTGTCTGTGGTATCACACACGGCGTGGTGCAACCCAACCAGTATGGTATCCGTTTGCGTGTCGGTAAACACGTCCTGCCTAAAGGCGCAGTGCTGGCGGAGGTCGAACGCCTACAAGCCGAGGACACCCGCGAGACATCTTTCCGCGAGCTTAAAGAGATTGCGTTGGAGAACGTCAAGACCCGTACCCCCATCTCGTATTACCATTACAATTTCCTGTTGTTCCGTACCAAGCACCGTCCGGAAAGCGTGTACATCGCAGGCTTCGGTCTGACCGACAAGAAGATGCTTGAGTGGCTGCCACTGGCAAACGGCGAGTTCAAGACCACGTTGCTGAACTACCCTATCAGTTGTATCCTTGACGCTGCTAAGTTCGGCGAGCCTGATATTGATGGCTACATCTTGGGCGAGCGTCGTAAGTTCGTGAACAAGGAACTGGGTGTGTCGGCGAGCGGCGTTGTTGTGAATCCCGTAGCACTGGTCTCCGCGCTCGGCGCGAACACAGTATGCACCGCAGTGGACATCGAGTTGGATGTCGGCTTGGAAGTACAGGTCTGTGCCAGCAGCAACACCCTGACGGTGTACTACGAGGGCGAGGAAGTGTTACCACGATTTGATATGTTGAACAACCCTGAAGACATGGCGGCGGATATGGTAATGTACGCGGGTATTTTGGAAACCATCGTAGAGAAAATGGAAAGCCTAATATGAAAACCATTACTCTGAATCTCATTACGGGCGGGATGGTGGATGTAGATGTTGACGCAATCCAGCACGTCCAAGCGGAAGCCAAAGGAAGCACCGTCGTGGTGCAAAACGATGGCGAGCCACCGCAGTCATACCATGTGTATGAGTCAATCAGCCGTCTGCGCTCATTGATGAAATAAAACAAAAGCCCCTACATCGTAGGGGCTTTCTCTATCGGGTTATGCTTCGTCAGCTTTCATCAAATAACCCAACGTAACACCGGCGAGCGATTCTACTTTTTCGCCGCGCAGTGTGTCATTCAACGCGTCCTTAGCCAGCAGTTCGGCCAACGGCGCATCAACAGTTGTGTCGTCAGACAACTTCAACTTCAAAGTCTTAGTCTTCTTGTCGTATTCCGCACCGGCCAAGTGTACGTCCACAGTAGGCGCAGTAGGGGTAGGTACGAACAAACCCTCTTCAGTCGCTTGGATAGCATTACCGGAAGCGGTCGATACTTTGGCAACCAGTTTGTTGTCCTCAATCGCCAAGCCTTTGCCGATGTCGTTTTCGGTTACAATTCTTGCCATGATTCAATTTCCTTTTTGTTTACAAATGGTCTAATAATGTTAACGCGTTGTTAATGTGGAGACCGTTCTCCGCATCTACACGGAATGTACCACCAGTATAGTCTAAACCATCTGATGCACCGGTTTTACCCAACGACACACTGCGTTCCATCTCGTCTGCACTCGTGCCGAACTGCACAGGCATAGACGCGCCCAATGGTTCACGGTACACCTTATCCGCACGAAGCGTATGCACACCCTCGCCGTCAACGGCCACATGAGTGAAGTGGTACACGTTGTTATCGCCGAGCGTAGCGTAGATACCGTTGTTCAAGTCTGCACCATTGTACAGTTCGTTCAAGTTGTAATCACCCTCGCCCTTGCCGTCGCGTGGACGGATTTTGAGTTCGGGATTACCGGCGTAATCTGACGGGATAGTCAGTTCGATGAAGCCGTTGCGCGCAACCGGCGCAGGTTCAGGTGTAGGTTCAACAGGCGCGAACATATCATCTACTAAACCGTAGTGTTTACCATCAACACCTTTGTAGCCGATGCACACGGCCTCGACGTTGGCGTTGAGGGGTTTGGCGAAAATCAATTCCGCAACTTCCGCGATAGGCACAGCCTTGCGCGTAACCACATCGAACTGCAAAGCGGCCACAATCTTAGGCTCACTTGGGTTGGTCTCGTCAACTTTGACGGTAGTGCCGTCGAGGTCGATGACTTGGATAATTTTCATACGTTGTTCTCCAATAATGTTTAGGCAAAGAAGCCCACTAAGTCCACGACGATACGCTTGCCAACCGGAATACCGCTGATATACACCTCGCGCGTACCGGCATTAACCCACACCGAGCCGAACGTCTCGCCGACATATTGACCTGATTCAATCAAACTAAGCGGAACAGGCGCGTCAGCAGGCAGTCGGGCGATGACACCATTGGTAGTCGCAGTAGCCAGCTTACCGTCGATATGTATGATACCCATACCGTCCAACACTTGCAAATACAAACGGTTGTTCGCGTCGGTTGTTCTACCAATGTGGTCTGTAAAGCGGGAGGCATTCTCGTATGTCAACCTGTACTTCTTCAACTCTTTCTTCACACGAACCTTATTACGCTCGATAAGGAAGTCGTCCGTGTGCAAGTCCTCCGGTCGAATAATCTTCATACCATCTCCTATACTCCGTGGCCCACATTGGGCCACGGTTGCTCACTTAATCAACAACCTTGATGTCAAGGTAGCCCCATGCCACGCTATCCGTCGGCATTGCGTCCGCCGCCACGCGCACAGTCAGCGTCTTGCTGGCTTCGTCATAGCTGGTAGAGGTCTTACCAGTGGACAGATATTGCGGCAAGAACAAGCCGTCAGTGTTGGTAAACGTGAACTCCGCTGCCGTACCACGACGCACGGTGGCCGTGTACTTGTTGGTACGCAGTTGTGGGCTGTCGATGTACTGTTGCAATATAATGGACCTGCCTGATACATACTGTGTATCTTTAGCCCATGCCCGACCGATAGCTACACCTCGCGTGATAGACGACGGTTTAATCACTTCAGGGCGGGTCACTTCACTGGTAATATTCACGTCGCCGGATACCACGTTGTACGTCCACTCACGGGATTGCAGCTTGGGAAGCTTCGCACCTACACCCAATACGATACCCTGCCATGCACAGTCTGCACCGGCAGGGCGACACCATAATACGCACGATTCAGGGGCGTTGACTACATCAATAGCGTCGAGTGTAGGTTGCTGAATATCATCACGGAACGTGAACGTCTCAGTAGCTGGGTCGAACGTACCCAAGTCCACAAGGCCGTGAGGTGGAGTAATGCCGGACGAACCATCGGCGAACAAACCTAACGCCACACCATGTGTACCATAGACCAGACCTGCTTGGGGGCTGAACGGAACAGAGCCGTACTCGCCACCGACGACAGTTATCGGATAAGGTTGTTTAGTAGCGTTGTCAATAGCGGTCCGCTTACCCGCTTGTGCGTTGGCTGAACCGCGATTAGTCAAGCTCAGGGCTTTTCGTGCGTCTTCAGACTTCATTTCGTTGCTGGTGGACGTGATGTCGCGTTGGTTGGAGAAGCCCATATCCGTAGCGACACCGGTGGTAACGACCACTGTGGACGCGCCTTTCAGTTTAATTTTGCGTCCTGCGAGACCCTTACCATCGGTGTAGGTATTAGTAAGTGCCATGACACGCTGCGCAACCTCGGCATCTTCGCCTCGGAACAGAGCGGCGAACTCGGCGTTAGGCGAGATGACGCGCAGATTAGTATTGGTCGCAATGTCGGTAGCGATAATCAGCGGACACTCAGCCGTGGGCTTGTATGTGGTGCGCGGTGTAGATGTGATAACCATGCTGGTGGTATTGTCTGACACAATCATATCCAAAGAGGAATGAGGGTCAATGTTCGCACCAAACTGCAACGTGCCTACGTCTTGGGTAGTAACGTCGAACTCTACCTTAACAGCCCCGCCTTTGCGGAGACCATTCAGTTCGTACAGCACGTCGGATTTCTTCTCGACACTACCTACGCCAACGGACGAATGCGTAACGTTTGTAACAGTGTAGTTACCCGCTGGGCGCACGATATTCAGAGTAGTGTTCTCGTTCGTACCCTCGCCCACGTTGCTGACAGTTACCACAACATGAGTGGTATCGCCGTTGACTACCTGTTTCGCTGACGCAGTGATACCGACACCTACTTGTTGGAACACGCTGTCGGTAGAAGCCAACTGTACACACTCGCCGTCTTGTTGCGCCAGTAGAACCGTACCGGCTTTCCATGCTTTCTTAGGCAGCTTACCGATTGCTTCGCAGTCCAAGCCGCTTGATTGTGGCTTCGCACGGAGCTTGCCGTCCGCCGTCAGCTCCATAGTCTCAGGGTCGTAGTCAACAGCAAAATTGTTGTCTTCCACTTTGATGCCGTCGCCTTTAAGGTCTTCGGCATTTACCTTGAGCGGGCTGGCAGTTGTACCATTACCACGCAAACCATCATCGACAGCAACTGGTAACAGGTCGGCTACGTTGACAGTGAACTGTTTGTTTTCCTCGCCCTCGGCGGAGGTGGTAAAGGTCAACTGCTTGGTCGCGGTGTCGTACTGCACATCGGACAGGAAGCGGTCCGCTTTTGATTTCGGAATAATATCGGCAAGGTCAAAGTGGTATTGCTTGCCGTCGGTGTCTGTGAATACGAACACCGTACCAGTGCGCCCAACAGATGCCAGTGCCGCAGGTTCGCAGCAGGAGGCAGTCTTTTGGCAACCTAAAATGTGATAACCCATATTGGTCTCCTTATTGAATCTCTTGATTACCCAAGCTGAACAGCGTAGGGCATGGGCAAGTACCATCGTTGTCGCCCGCGTTCGGTTTGCGCTCTGTCTCTACGGCGGCTTCGATAAACGTAGCAATGCCAGCACCCATACCATAACCGATGACCGTACCGTCCTTGCGTACCGGAACGGAGTGTTCCGGTGCAGAATTGGGGTACATCCACGCCAGTGTCGTCCCATCTTTGTCTGTTACGGGTACTGTCGCCGCAGGGTCGCGCACGTCGTCCGGATGATAGCCGACAACTACACGCTGGGCTGTGCCACACTCGTTGGCCGCCAGTACCAGTTGCGCAGTGGCATGATAACGTTTGGTCTTAACCGTCGGCAGAGCAAGCTCCGGAATCTCTACTTCAAACTCCGTCTTATCTGACAACGTGATACGCAACTTGCGGTCGCTACGCTCGAACTTCGTGACGACGGTATCTACAAGGTCTTTGCACTGGACAACAGTGCGCTGTGCCGGTAACGGCTTGTCGTTGCAGTCAAGCAGCCCGCCTTGCAGAGTACCATCTTTGAGCAGTTGGGACACTACGTCCTGCACGATAAGGCGCAGCATAGAGGTATCAGTTCCACAACTCATGATTGTTCCTCACTATTTACAGTATCCGTAAGTCGCTGCTGTTGTATCAATCGGGTAAATACACCCAACACGCACAACAGCAGCCCGAACAATGGACGGTACTTCTCGGGGACGTACTCGCCCAGCATGGATTGGTTCTCAACGAGGTACGGATACAGACCCAGCAAGACCATAGCCCAAACAGACCACATTCTATACCAGTATCGCGCACCACGCACCCATGAAATTCTCTTCATATCAACCCTCTAACTCGAAGTGCGGGCCGTCGATAAACGCCGACTTTCCTTGACGCTTACGCGCAGCCACATAATTCTCTACCAGCTTGGTAGCTGGCGCGGTTGTATCGTTCAGCGCACACCAGCAACCACCCCAACGCACACGGATACCCAGCTCCTTAGCCGCCTTGCGCATCGCCTCGGCGATGGCGTAGAAGTGACCCCAGTGGAACGACACCTCTTTAGTACCGTTGCCGTCGAAGTCGCCCCACGGCAACAGGTCAACGGCATGGCCGTAACCGTCAGACTGCTGGATATGCTTGCTATTCATGGTACGGCTCGCGCCGGTCTTAACCAAGTTCGCCTGACGCGTCTTGGTACGCAGGCCCTCATGGACACTATAATCTTGAGTGGTATATGTGATGGCGAGCTTTACCACTTTTACCATATCGGGGTGTACGCCCTCCAGCTTGGCGAGCGACGTTTTACCTAAAGTGAAACCTGTCATTTGTTTTCCTTTGTGTTCTGTATAGATTGTAGAAACTGAATCAGCATAGGAATCAGTTGGGGTACTAGGCTATAAACCACGTCAACGGCGTACCCAGCCGAGCGTCCAACTACTACCCCGATAAGCAATGCACTCAAAGGGGAATCGGCAGGCACATAATAACTCGCACTGGCGGCGGCCATCGCGCCGATAATTACATCGGTCAGACGTAGAAACCACCAGTCTTGCGACTTTGCCGCAGTGCGAAGACCACCAACCAATCCCCCCAAGATAGCCAAGTTCAGCGGGGTCAGCAATTCTTTCATTATGCCTCCCCTTATTAACGCGAGCTATTCCGTAATGTCCTGCCTAATATAGTCAGCGGCGAGCCAACAAATCACGCACAGGATAATGTAGGCGAACAACGCCTGTTTATGTACGCCGATACTGGTAAGCCATGCGGCACTGTGGTATGTGAGGACGGCGAGCCACGCCCAAAACGCAGAGGATATGGACAAGACCAATGCCGATACCCAGCGGTATCTACTCGCACTATCGCAAAACATCCCGATGGCCTGCAACACAGCGAGACTGGCGAGGACATAAATCAGCGCAGTCAGATTCAGCGTACCTGCATTATATACCATTGGTAGCTTGACAATCGAGTATTTAGCCCCACTTAGCGCGACGCAGGCGGAGATAAGGAACATGGTATTAACCAGCTCCACCCCGCGTGTGCGTGTGAAGAACGCCCAGTTCGCCGTCTTGTGAATCGGGCGGGGGATGTGCCGTCTATAAGTGAATTGCTGCATGAATCGCTCCCGTTACCAAAGCTGACGCAACTGCGCCGACAACAACCCCGCGCCAAAAAGTACAGCACCAGCACCGAGTCTCGACCGTCTTGTTACGAATATCTGTCATGGTCAGGTCATACTGCGTCTCCGTCCCCCGACATATCAAATCAGCAAAATCGCCTAGAATGTTGTAACCACAAAGCAAGCGTTTGTACCATTTGACTTGTTCCATATCCCTCTCCTATTTAATACCGAGCAAGTTCAATTCAGTGGTAGCCTCGGCACGAATCGCCGCCTTGTTGGTACGGATAGTACGCATATCGGCGCGGTAATCCCGAACGTCTTGGTAACGTCCCTCTGCTTCGGCTTGACTAATCATAGCATTCAACTGCTTGTATGAGTAGCCCATGTCGCTCTTCGCTGCTCGCATTTTCTTATCTGCTTCGGCGTAGATACGCTGCGCTTCCGTCACGGACTGGTCGATGTCGGCGTTGAGGATGTCGAGTGTACCACCTGCGTGGCGGGTGCTGACGTGCAGCTTCTCGCCCATCTTCTGCCATGCTTCCTCTGACTGGCCGTCGATATGGATAGGCTTGGTCGAGCGGAACAGCTCACTGCCAACGATGTCGGCGATACCCATGTCTCGGTCGGCACTTGCGTCAATACCACGGGTTACGGAGCGGTACAGACCACCAAGATAACCCTGACCCAGCACGTCAATCTCGTCGCCGGTCATATCGACCGCGCCTCCGGTCGCACCATACAGCATCTCTGCAATGTCAGTACCAGTGCTTGACGCACGGTAAGTGGTACGCTCAACGTCGGCTGGGAACTGGATACGCTTGCCGTTCTCGTCATAGGCGTGTTCCGACTTCAGCTCACGACCGAAGATGTCCTTGCCAGTGGTTAATGCCACGGCGGGTTGGGCGAACGCAGGTGCGGCGAAGAACATCGCATTTGCCACGGCGTTATCAGTGTTGCCCCAGTGTTGGGCAGTAGTCATATCAACCATACCACCTACCTGTTCGGTCGCTGCGTCGAGGATGTTTCGCTTGCCCATAGCCACACCGACGGAGTTGTCAATCAGCAGTTTGAACCACCCCATCTCGTCAGGGATAGGAATTTGAATGTCGCCCAGTTTTACCGTGCGGTTGCGGTTGGCGATTTGGTAATACTTACTGTTGCCGAACTCGTCGTCATCCTCGCCGCCTACGTTGGCGACGGCTGCCATGAGCAGACCGATACCCATCAGTGCCATGCTGTTGCGACCATGCTTGGTCGAGAGGATTTGCGGCAGGGTCGAAAACGTACCTTGCATGACGGCGTTGTGGAACGAGAACATATGGCGAACCATGTTGTCCGCGCCGTGCTGTTGGAAGTTACTGGTAAGGTTCTTCGTACCCATGATGATAGCGGCAGCCTTGTCCGCGTTGACTGGGTTCTTGGCTTGGTCGAACAGGTCAACCAACTGCTCTGCCGTCACGTTGCTCGGTTGTGGGCCGAAGACGTGTTCGACATACGCACGGAACGCACCGAGCCGCATAGCGGTCTCCGGTGGGTAAGCGATGGTCTCTGCAACACGCGCAGTGATACCACGAGCCTTGCTCACGCCGGTACGCAACAGGTCCGCCTGCTGCGGCAGTCTGCCGGTCAGAGGGTTGGATGCGAACGCGTCGGTGTTAAGGTTGTCGCCGAACTGCATACCCGCACCGAGGCGTTGGTATGCCAACTGCCAAGGGTCAGTGTACTGGCCGCGAGCCGTGCCGAGGAACAGATTGTGCTTGTCAGGCGAGAACAGGTACTTCAATGCGTAGCCGATAGACTTCATACCAACCGCAGGGGCTGACTTGCTGTCAACGTACTGCTCGCCGATTGCGCCGCTGATATTCAGGTAGCCTGTCATGATGTCGCGCATAAGGCCGAACACAGGGTACGCTGGGTTCAACGAGGTCTTGAACTGGTTGAAGTAGTGGTTGACGCTACCAATCTTCGCCACTGCCGCGTGTGGTTGCTCTTGGCGCAACGCCTTGGCTGCGGCTTTCGACTTAGCCACGAGGCGGACAGGTGTGCCGTTGATATAAATCATGATACTGTCCTGCTCGCCCTTGTGACTGGTTTCCCAGTCCAGCACGTTATCAGGGTCGTCGAAGTTGTTGCGTGGGGACACAGGGTCGATGACGAAATGCTTGTTCGGCATACTCATTACCATCAGCGCGAACTGCGACAACTCGTTATTGGTAAAGGCAGTCTTAACCTCTGCTTCCCACACTTTAGCGGTGTTACCCAACACATTCTCTACCGCGCTGGCACGACCGAGCGCGTGGGCCTTAGAGTAGGCACTACTGTCGTCATCACGCATGGTAACGAAGAAGCCGCCGAAATCCACACCTTGTGCAGCCAGTTCGGGAAATACCAAGTCTAAGTAACCCTTACCACGATTGACGCGCTCGTAGTAATCTTTGTCGGTCAACACGCCACGTTCATGCTTCAGCTTGTTCACAATGCGGTTGGTCTCGGCTACTTCAGCCACAATCGAACCAATCTTATTGCGTTCCTCTACGGTCAAATTAGCCAACGCCTGTGCCAGTCTGATACCGCGCAGGTCATAAGTACCGGCGTTCGGGTCGGTGGTGTCGAGGTCTTGGAAGCGGTAGCCGGTCACGGTGTAACGCGGACGGCCTGTGGCTGGGTCGAACAACACGCGATTACCATTCACTTCCTGCCAGTGACCGAGCGACTCGTCGCTGCTCAACAGCACATCGGAGCGGACACGCTCTTCCAAGCCGTGCAGGATACGGTTCACTTTATCTTGCGAGAGGCCACTGTCGATGATGGACTGGCGCAGTTTCTCTGTGCGGTCGCGCAGTGACTGTTGGTTAGGGTTGGTACTGTTGAAGTTACGATGCAGGAACGCGCCGGCCTCACTCTTATCGCGGAGCAGGCGTGTGATGATGTTGGTCTGCTTACCGGTCGCATCGGCATACATCTGCTCCACAGCCATGAATGGGGTATAAATACTTACCCAGTGGGTACGCGCCATCTCTACTATATCGAGGAACTTATCCAAGATTGGTACATAGTTGGCAGGCAACTTCTCACGCAACCAGTTAGTCCAACGGCGCAGTGACGGAGACGACAAGCCCATCTGTTGAGCGCGGTTCAATACCACCAACTCTTCAGGTGTCAGGGCGCGGTTCGCCTCGGTGCTGTATGTGCTACCCTCGCGTCGCTCGTAGTGCGCGTTCGGGTATTGTTGCACCAACGCTTCCCATGCTTTGTGCATATCGAGGTCGATGTCGCCAGTGACAGGCTCTTCGTAAATGATACCTTTCGCACCAGTAGCATCATCATTCATCTCTACGCGGATGAAGTATGCGTCGCCCTTACGGACTTGCGAGATGATACCAACATAGGTATCCAAGTCGGAGGCGTTGTAGTAGCTGGTGTTCGCGCGTGACGGATAGATACGGATTTGACGCATGGTACGGCGCACATAATCAGCCTGCCCCTGTGGGTTGCTCGCTGGTGGTACTTGGTTGGCTGCCTGCTGCGCTGCGGCTACTTTCTGCGCGTGGGCTGCGGCTTGCTGTTGCGCCCGCCACTTAGGGTCTTTCCACGGGTCGTTGACCGGAAGCAGGGAGTTACGGATTTGCAAGCCCAGTTCAGTCTGTGCCTGCTCGTCGCCTGTTGCCAACTGCGACAGGATGTCGGCCTCGGTATTGCTGTCCAGCGCGTCGAAATCAGGATAGATGGAACGCGCTTGGTTATGGTAATAGTCGCTACGCGCCTGCGCTGCTTCAAAGCTCATGCGTTGACGGTAGGCATTCACTTGGTCGGGAGTACGGATACCTGCGGTGTCGTTCGGACGGCGGGCTGTTACCACTTTCAGGAAGTCTGCCACGTCACTGTCGCTGGCCTTGCGGTACTTGCCGGTCAGACGGGATACCACCTGTTTCAGGTAGCTCACGATACGAGATACCAAGCTGCTTGAGTTGGTAGAGCGCAGGGCGGCAGGGATGTCCATATCCAAGCCCCACTCATTACGCAGGGTGTTCCAACCGTCTTTCGTTGTACGCGCAGCATGAATCTCGGCGAGGGCTTCCTCTACCATAGACTGCTTGTCAATGTTGCCGTATCGCTCGCCGATACGCGCCATCAGTGCTTGTACAAACGGATTCTCTGCCAGTCGGTCCATGTGTTGATTGTAGTCCGCGCCGCGCAGCACTTTACCACGCAGGTTCACATCGACACCTTGGTGCAGCATCTCATGGGCTACGGCGTACACGAACTGCTGGTTAGTCATGTGCGGGTGGGCAACAACGTAAATGGTGTTCGGGTCGCCATCGACCACATACGCGCGGGCATTGCGGTTATGCAGGTTCTGACTGCGTGGGGATACCCATACCACGTTCCAAGCGATGTCATCGCCGAAAGCGTTACGCAAGGCGTTCGTACCACGAGTGATTGTCTGCTGTTCGATAGCGAAGTGTTTTTCCGCGTCGGACATCATATCCCATTCAGTCTGTATTCCCTCTTCTCCAGCACCCAACTGGTTGCGTACATCCATGTCGCCGAACAGGTCGCCTTGCACCGCTGTCGGTGCGCCGTGCTTCTGCATAGCGCGGGCCGTATCATGGACGGCTTGGGTAGCGTCAGGCGTTACCTCGGCGAAGAGGGTCAACTGGAGCTTTTTTGCTTCGGCTGCCGCACCCTCCTGCGAGGCGGCTTCTTTGGTTGCTGCACGAGATTCAACACCATCGGACAACGTGGCTTCCAAGTCATCGACCAACTGTTGTGCGGACGCTTCCGCAGTGGCTTGGTCTTGCCCCTGTTTCACATACATATCGGTCAGGCTGGCGACAGCGCGGTCACGGTAATAACCCACATCGGTGGGTTCGTCGCTTGTGAACGCTTCGATAAAGTTGTTCACTTCCACACGCGCGTTGGTTGACTTCACGTCTTTCATCAAGCGCATAACGTCTTTACCGGCAGCACCGGAGATACCATTATTCTCAAGCACTGTCTTGGTTGAGCGGATATTGCTGACGGCTTTGGCCGTACCATCGGTAGGGGCAGGCTGCGCAGGTGTCGGTGTCTTAATCTTCAACAGGTTCTTATCCACCCAAGTACGCGCCGCTTCGAGACGGCCTTGACGTGTGGCATAGCGCAACAACTGGCTGGCGGAATCCAGCAAAGATTTTTCAGTGGTCGTGTCCAGCGTACCACTCTTAATCAGGTCTTGGGCGCGTTCCAACTGACCGAGCAACTCGATGGTCGCACGGACACCTTGCGGAACATGAATGTCGCTACGGTTGAGAATGTCATCGGCGAAACGGAAACCGGCGGTCGCGCGTTCGGCGCGTTGTTCAGGCGTGAGCAATTCGTTGAGCGCAACTTTAGCCTGTTCGGTCTTGGCGTAATCAGCCAAGCGGTCGCCCATCGCACGTTGTTTGGTTGCATCAACTTCGGCTGCCATCTCTCGGTCAGCACGAGCGGCATCGGCTTGTGCCACACGCTCTTTGTACGCTTGCAACGCCAGTTCACGATATACGTCGTCAGGCAGGCGTGGGTCGATATTGCTTGGGATAGCCAGCGTAGGGTTAGGACTTGGCAAGGCCAGTGGTGCGGTAGGTTGTTGCGACTGCGCTTGGGCTTGTGCCTGTTGCAATGGGTCAACCGTAGGTTGCCCCTGTGGTTGCGCTTGTGTCTGTACTTGTGGTTGAGCGACACCCGCTGGGTTCTCAAGGTCATACCACATCTGACGGGCTTCTTGCAGTTGCGTCGCTGCCTGCTCATTATCTTGCAGAATGCGGTCAACGTTGGCACGATTCTCACGGTATTTTCCGGCGGCTTCAAAGCTACCACTCACAACACCCAGTGTCGCGCCGAGCGTAGCGGCGTTCGCGCCTGCCCGCATCACTTCTTTGATGTCGATATTGTTGGTATTGAATGTACCATCTTTGCCCAAGCCTTGGGTCGCTGCGCTTGAAATCATACCAATCAAGCCCTCTTCGAGACCCTCGCCAAGCATACCGCTGGTAAGTTGTTTCGTGCCGTTGAACACCGTAGACAGTTTGCCCGACTTAGGAACAAGCTGTGCGGTACGGGACATTAGGTACTCGGTCGCTTCGCCAAGCACATCGCGCGTAGCCTTAGACGCTGCGCCGGAGGCAATGTCATCAGCCACAGTACGCAGGGCTTGCTCAATAGTGAGACCACTGCCTGACAGCAGGGTTTGGCCCAATGTGGTATTACCCGCCGCAGCACGACCGCCCAAAGCGCGAGCCGCCGTACCCTCTACGGTGTTGAACAACCTACCACCAGCGTAAGTAATACCACCAGTCAGCAGACCGGTTGCCGCAGCCGTCGCCAGTGCGTCGTCAGTATATTGGGCTGTGTCTGCGTTGTACGCACCCTCTTGGCGCAGTACATCCATTGCGTTACCCGAACCCTCGATGGCGGCAGAGCGGGCCAACAGCGACGGATTCAAGCGTTCAGCGACAGGCTTCAGTACGCCAGTGGCACGACCGAGTTGTGTACCACTGGCACGGAGTACATCATCCGCCAAACCGAAAGTGGCTTTGCTTGCGGCCTTAGCCGTACCTTTAACCACACCTTTACCTACGGCAGCCACGCCTTTACCGACGAGGTTCAAGCCTTTAGCTCCAACCACAACCCCCAGTGCGGATGCCAGTTCGTCGAGTGCAGTGGTAGGTTTATCGCCGAGGGCAAGCAGGGTCTCTGCCACACCACTGGCTTCCGCGCGAGCGCGGGCCGCGTCCTTAGAGTAGTCGGACTTCAAGTCGCCCCACGCAGCGCGTGTTGCAACAACAGCGTCATCAATCTGCTTGTCCCAATTCATCTTACCATCGCCGAGACCGGTGTATTCCCATGCTTTCTCAAGTGCGTAGGTTGGACTTAGGAATCCCAGCACATCAGTGTAGCCTGCCTTATCCATGCGCTTCGCGCCCTCATAGACGGCGGTGTTGATGGTGCTGGCGAGGTCAGCGATACCACCCACGGCACTATCGGCCAACGAGTTACCAATATCGCCAACCGCGCCCCAAAAACCACGTTCTTCTGTATCAAACAGATGTTTATTGGTACTGGCTTTTGTCACTGCATCTTTTACCTGTTTCTTGATTTGGTCTTTTTGCAGGGCGTTCCAGTTCTCTTCTTTGGCTTTTGCGTCAAGCCAGTTGTCCAACACTTTGCGATTCCATAAGGTCGTGCCGTTCGGGTCGATACCATGTGTACCATAATTGAACTTGTCTGCGGAAGCGATAAACTCGTCAGCCCACTTGTTGCCGGTTGACATGGCAGCGGTGTCCGCTGCGGCCTGCTGTTGCTGGGCTTGCAACTGCGCTTGTTGCTGTTGGGCTACATACGCCGCCTGTTGTTGGGCGAGCGCGTCCTCCATCGCTTTCTGTGCCTCTGCGATACTGGCCTGTGACTGTTGTTGCTCAAGTGCCAACTGCTGACGAGCCGCCTCATTGTCTAAGGCGGCCTGTTGTGTCATCGCGGCTAAATTGTCCAAGTATGATAATGCACCAGTGTTGTATGGCATTTTTAATCCTTAACTGTAATAGGCTGCCCAGTTAGGCTTCGCCACATTGACGAAGAAGTCGTCTTTAATGCGCGGCTGGGTCGGGCGTTTCTCGGTCATTATAGCCTCAAGTTCGTCTTTACTCAAAGGGTCTAGTACGAAATCTTGTCTCGTAGTCGGCGCAGTAGGCGACGGAATTTTAGGGGTTACGATGGACTTGGCTGTCATACCACCCACTGCGCCTGCTGTTGATGGTAACTCGGTAGGCGCGGTCACACCGGTGGAAGCGGCGAGCATTCTGTCGAACTCTTTACCACTGCGCTTCGCTTGGTTGTATGGACTGGACGGCAGGCTCGCCCACACGTTGCCCAGCTTGGAAGCCGCACCGCGTATGTCGCCTTTGAGAATAAGTGGCATGACCCCGCTGTTTACCATCAAGCCGATGGCGGCGAGGTCTTGATTCATAGGACTGAAGTCGTTAAGCCCGTACTGGCGTGAGATACCATCCCACGTCTTTTGGATAATCTGATACCGACCGGCGGCGGTAGAACCCTGCTGCTTGCCGGAGTTATCGCTGAAATTCCATTTACCTGCGGCGCGTGGGTGGTCGGCGAAACTGGTTAATTGGTTCGACACCTTACCACCATACACGGCATAAGGGTTCTTCGCGTCGTATGTACCCTCGGTACGGGACAGCAGCGTCAACATCTGCTGCACATAGGGGTCTGCCCTATAACGCTCTAGGTCTTGTCGGGTAGCCATAATAGGTATTCCAATCTGCTTGCGCTACGTTATTGTAGAAGTCATCGTTGGGTACAACCACTGCGCCTGCGCGTGGTTCGGTAAGCGACAACAGCTTGTCCGCCATCTCTTGCTCTTTTACCAACTCGGCAAAGAAGTCCTGCTGCGCCGCTGGCTTGGCAGGCGCAGGAATATCAGGCGTTACCGGCGCAACGACCGCTGCGCCAACAGGGGCGGCTTGGGCGTAGTTACTCATATCGCCAGCAGGCGCGGTAGGCTCAGTAGGCGAGGCCATTGTTCCCGCTTTTGGCAGCCAAGAACGATGGTAGGCTTGGTACGCCGTACCATCAGGTCGCATAGCCATACCGTTCTTGATGACAATATAGTCCAAGTGTGGGCCGGTCGAGCTACCGGAGTTGCCGGTGCGCCCGATGACCTGACCCTGCTGTACACGGTCGCCAACCTTGACATTTACGTCATATAGATGGGACTGCTGGGTTATCACGCCGTCGTCACGCTGGATGACTACTTGGTTGCCATACTGCCACTTATTGCGCTTCTCTGTACCATCGTTCACGTTGACAACGTGGATAACCTTGCCCGACATAGGCGCGAGCAACTTTGTTCCGACAGGGACAGCAATATCCACACCTGCGTGACTGGTACTAGACTTCTGCCCATGAGACGTGGAGAACTGTTTGCGAGGGCCTACCCACGATGTGATTCGATAGGTGTTGGTCTGTACTGGTGCGCCCAGCCCTAGACCATAATCATAAGTGTACGCCGCCATAGCTTACTCCGTCGGAGAGGTTGGGCTGATATACATATCGGTCAAGGCTTGCATGATTTTCTCTTTGCTTGGGTGGCCGTCAGGCAACGCTTTCAACGTAGCTATCATGCTCTTCGCCAGTTGGCTGTCGCCGGTGTTTGCTGCGGCAGTAGCGCGTGTGTCGGCATTCTGTTGTCGCGCACCTGCATTCATGAGTTGCGCTTGTGCCGTCAGCTGTTTGCTGAAATTGGTAAGCGCGTTCTGCGTATCTACTGAATTTTGTTTACGCGCGGCGGCGATTTGCTCCGCCACTGCGCGTTGCGCGTTGAGACCATTTTGAATGTTAGCCTGTACCGCGTTATATGAAGCGGTTGTCGGGGAACTTGAACCATTAATCATGCCGTACATCGTGCCTGCGTTCGGCGTACCAACCACAACATTGTTCGCCGTAGTGAACACATAGTTACCGTCGCCGGTAGGTTGGGCGTGGTTGATACCATTGGTTTGAATGTCTGCGCCGTATGGGTCGCGTACCGATGTAGCCGAACCGCCAAAGTTGATGGCTTCTGTTACACGTCGTTGCTGTTCTGCGTCAATCTGTGGCAGGATTTGCGTCATCTCATAACGGTTAGCCAAGTTGAAGTCGCCACTCTCCAGCAGCTTGGACTGCACCGCCTGTTTCATCGCAAGGTCGAACGAGATACCATTTGCTTTGGCTAAGGCATGGGCGCGGGCGCGGAGGTCAGGGTCATTCATCGCGGCATACATATCGTTCACGTCCTGCGCCTTAGTCGCGGCAGACAAGGCCGCTTGGTTGCGGGCGTGTTGTCGATTCATCGCAGCCAGCATAGCGTTACTTACCACAGGTACTGCGCCTGTTGCGGCGGCTGCCGCATAACGGCGACCGAAGTCGATGGACGCGTCGCCGCCATCGAGGGCATCTACACCTTGCGAAGCGATGAAACGAATGTCGTTCTGTTGTGGGCGCAGCTTAGGCACATCAACGCGCGGCAACGCCTCGACCGAGACGATGGACTGCGGAGCAGCTACCTGTTGGGGCTGGGTCATGGAAGCGACCTGTTCTGTCGGCTGTGCTGCGGCTACGGGTTGCGCTACCGCCTGTGCCTGTTGTTGTACCACTGGGGCAGTGCCATTTGCTGCATTGCGAAAGCGTTGGAACACACCCATAGGGTCTGCCGGTTGGGTGTTGGGGTTCAGATACATTGGAACAGCCTGCGGCTGTGCAGCAGGTACGCCGACATAGTTAGGCGGCAGTTGGTACAAGGAATATCCACGCAACGTGTCGCCGAACTGCATAGGTTGCGGACGCTCTGCTGCGATAAACGGTGTGCCTTGAGGATTAACGGTATTAGGTGCAAACAACGGTCTGCCCTCTAAACCACTACCACGATAGAAACTTGGGTGTCCCACGGTCAAATTTTCAGCCATGTCAGCCCCCTATTAAAATCCAGTAAATTGATAGCCGTTGTCCACTACCGGCACACCCGTGTAGCCCTGCGGCGTGGTGTACGATGTCAGACCAAACTGCTGTTGTTGGTAAGATGGTACACGCTGCGGGTTTGTAACTTGAGGCGAGGTCGCCGCATAGCCGCCATACAGAGCAGGCAGTGTAGGCTGCGCTTGAGATGGGGCTTGCAAGGCTTTTGGTTGCGTAGCGGACAAGGTTTGTTCTTCGCCGAACACGAACTCTTTACCATTCTGTCCGGTGTTCTGATAGCTGCGGAGGTTGTCCTGCATATTTGCCATAAACATCTGCGCGGCTTGGGCGTTCAACGCCTGCTGTGCATCGCGGGAATCGAACAGGTTTTGCAAGCCTTGCAGACCGTAAGCGGACGCAATCGCATTGACCTTGTAGGGGTCAACGATTTGTTTGTTCTGAAATTCGTTAAACGCATTCTGCGTGTTCAAACCTTGCAGCATGGTGTTCTGCCACGCAGGACCAATCTGTCCCAACTGCGAGAAGAAGTTACCACCGCTACCGAACCCCATTGACGGCGAGTTCATACCGATAAAATAGCCTGCCATTATTCATTCCTCATAAGCGTCAGGGGCAACCGCTAATGCGGGCAGCCCATAATAGGTGTACGGGTCTTCACGGTCGGACACAAGGTCACGCACCATGTGCGTCGCTGCGTCGTATAAATCCCCGCGCGTAGGGTCAATCCCAAGCACAACAGTATCATACCATTCTTCTGCTTGGGGTTGTTCGGTTTCAGGAGGGAATAATCCCTCCATCGGGTCGTTGGTCCACATGACTAGAACAGTGCATCAAGTGAACTGTCGCCGCCACCGCCGCAGTCGTTGGCTTTAGCCGCAGCAGGTTTACTGTTCCATGCGAACAGGAGGCCGGTAATCATTGTCGCCAGTGTACCCCAGTCGGCCATAGACTCTTTCGCTGTTTTACGCAGGCTGTCAGCCAACCATGCAGCGTTCTGCCCGTGCGATGCCAACAGGTCTGCGCCCAACTTGAGCGAGGTCTGTGCGTCTGCCGTGTAGCTGGTGTACTGTTTAAGTCGTACATCAATCGCGGTGGTGTCGTAGGCGCGAGCCGTAGCATTACGGTTCTGCCTTGTTTTTTCCATAAGCTCAAATGTCTTCATCTTGAGGTCGGCATCAAATTGAAGTTTCTTCAAGCGTTCTTCCTCACGCAGCTTATTCGTCTGCGAGATGATGGTGTTCTGCGTAGCGACAGCCAACTGCCCGCGCACGTCACAATTCCAGCCGGTATTGTACCGGTTATTCATACGGCAAATCTTATCAAACTCTTTATGCGCCGCAGCCTCTGCGTCCGCCGTCACGCGCGTAAGGATACCATCGTAATCTGTCTGCCAGCCGCAGGCGGAGAGTTGGCAAATCTCGTCGGCCTTGTCATTGATACAAGGCTTCAACTGCTCGCCGTAGGCGTACTCAACATCGCCGCGTTGCCAGTTTAGCGTGTTGCGCTTGTCGAGGTCATCCATCGCCCCGTCCGCTTTATCACGCAGTTTAGGTACGCGGGCGTTCTCGGTGTCGGCCATCTCTTTCATCTTCGCCATCACGTCTCGCCATTTGCTCTCTGCGCTCTTGGCTTCCTTGATGACTTTCTGACTTGACAACTTACCGATGATGTTACCAATGACGGACGACAGCGCGAGCCAGCGACCATCATCACGCTTTGGTGGGCGTGGGTACTGAACGATATGCGGCGCGGTTACGGCGACGGAGTTCGTACCGGATGGGGCATTTTCCTTAATCTCTACCTTATTGTAGATTGGGGTATCTTCGGTCTTTCCCGCGTCTTTACCGCCACCTTTACCGCCACCTTTACCACTATTCTTGTCAATAATAGTCATACCATCTCCTATGCGTGACCGCCGTCATTCTGTAAATCGTTATGGGATTTTTGCAAGTGCAGCTCCCGTATTTCAATATCGCCCTCGACCATGAATGCCCACTCGATTGCCCGTCGGCGTTTCTTCAGCATTACCGGTGCAAGGTTACGGATAGGTCGGGTATAGATTTCCTCGCCATCGGCATACAGGCGCAGCACTACTCGTGGGGACAACTCCATCAGGTCAGCCATGTGTTCACGCGCTTCGGGGTGGGTGTCGAAGAACTGCACAGGGTCAAGGCCACAATGGGTGCGCTTCCACACGGCGAACTTAGTGCGTAACTGTTCAAGCTGGCGGTACTGGCGTGGTAGGTCGTCGCTGACAACCTTGAACACTGTCGGAAACCAATAGGCACTGTTGACCTCGATTCCTGACTTCCAACGGTAGCGCATAGGCTTATCGCCTGCGCCCCACTTGTACACGCCGGTATCTATCAACATAAGCATTCCGGTTTCGGGGTGGGCATACGCCATCTTCACACGCAGTGTCAGACGGCTAAGACTTGGGTTACGCCGCTTGTCAGTGGTTGGCAATACCAACAACAGCCCTTGACGGATATTGACGTAATCGTACCACATAAACACCCGCTGGTCGTAACCGGTAAGGCGCATAGTGTAAGGGTGGTAGCGTTGCCACTCGCGCTCTGTCATGTAGTCCTCGGTCATCATGTTCACTGACGTACCTGTGATACCAACCAAGCCGTTCTCGGCAGTGTAGTACACGCCGCCGGCGAGCGTACACCAACCGAACGGAGACAATGCAGGATACCAATACTCAAGCTCTTTGACTGTCGTCTGTGCGTCGTCTCGCACGTTAATGGTGTAGGGATAACCTACCGTACCGACCACATTGTCGAAGTGCGTGTCGCCCTCTACACGAGTCGTGTGCGAGGCGATGAATTGAATCTTGGACGGCATGGTTACGCGTGTCGCAGGCCGGTAAGCGTGGGGCAGTCGGGGTTCTGATACCCAAAACTGATTGTTCGTCCACACGATAGTCTGCATATTGCGTGTGAGGGCCACGCCGTCCAAACATTTGTTCGGCGGCAGATGGTCTTCCGTAGAAAGCACCTCGCCTAAGTCCTGCGGGCATTTGTCGTCGATAAACGTGTTATCGGCAATGACATCCTCGTCCACATAAAGCCACACCGCCTGACCGTCACTGGTGGTGGCGGAGCGATACCATCTACGTTTCACGGCGTTCTTAGGCGGTGTATTCGTATCGACCACGATTGCCCCGTCGCCGTTCTTGATGTCAACCAAGTTTGACACAGGGCTTGGTGCGCTCTCTTCGCCGCACTCATTCACATACGTTACGCGGTAGCCTCGCACTTCGGGGGCGTCGCCCCAGTCGGAGCAGTCAGATGACTGTTCCATATCCGCGCAACGGTCAGCCCACTTGGAGACACAGCCCCTGTTAGGGGCAACGGCGACAGTAGGTGCTTCGGCAGGCGGGTCGATACCAACAAGTGTAGGTCCTGTACCGGCGCGTACCATGCGTGAGGACAATCGGTGCAACTGCCCGTCGCGGACGAACAGCACTGTGTCAGCCCCTGCGCTCTCGCGCGGGTCGCGCACCCAATGCACATCTTCGGGGAAGCCGACCATGTAGTCGCCGACAGGGATTACCATCTTCGCAGAAACAGGAGAACCCCGCTCGTCAACCGCGTGGGCGAACAGGGCAGGGCTTCGGTGTGGGCGGAGCATACCGCCGTACAAATCAACGTTCTCGGCAAGCTGCGCGTTCCGCGAGCCTAACGCCTGCGGTTTTACTTTGGGCAGCTCGCCGCCGAAATCCAAGAATCTCATTAGAAGTATCCTAACGCTACGACCCCACCATTATGCACAAGCTCGATGACAGCTTCGGTGGAAGAGTTCGGGTTATTCATTACCAGCAGACCATTGTCGGGGATTTGCTGTCGCCCGCCCAACATCGCGCCATTCTTGCGTAGGTACACTTCGGCTTTTGCAGGGCCACCGATATACACTCGACCGTTGGAATACAGCAGCGAGAAAGAGGCCGTCTGCCCTTGCGGACCGCGTGGGCCTACGATACTACCGGCGTTGAGCTTATTGCCATCCGTCAGAGTAACTTCCAAGTTACCGTCAACCACATTCATATCGGCAATACCGACACCGGCTACGGGTTTCCATGAGCCGATACTGCGCTTCACGCCCTCGCCGTTTGTGATGTACAGAGTGAACGTGCCTGTGGCTTCATCGCGCTCCATGCTAATCGCGCCAGCGTCCTCGCCTTGCGGACCGGCAGGACCTTGCGGTCCTTGAGGGCCTGCATCGCCTTTCTCGCCTTTCTGACCTTGCGGCGGAATAATCGTACCAATGGTGTGTGTCTTGCCTTTGTTGTCAGTCCACTTCAGTGTGTTGGTATCGTCGATAGTAATACCAGTCACACTCACGCCATCTTTACCATCAGCACCGCGTTCGCCTTGCGGACCACGCCTGCCAACACCAGCTTCATCTTTACCCGAACCACAACCGCAATCGCCGCCCATATTCAGTTTGGTGCAATCCAAACTAAGGGTATTGGTTTCGCAGTTATAGACCAACGGGTCTTCGACATTCAGACCAATCTCACGCGCCAGTGCCTGCACATATTCCCGACCGGAATCGAGATAAGTCACGCGGGCATTACTGGAAATACAGTCACAAGGATTGGTGCGCTCAACAGTCAGGTCGTCGCCGTCACGCGCGATAACACGCATAGTCTCACAGCATTCGGTGTCGCACATCTTCACACTGACGAAGAAGTATTGCCCCTCTACCAAAGGAGGGAACGAATTGCCCTGATTACGCATCAGGTGCAGCACCGTGTCGGAAGACCCTAGATGGTGCGACGTGTACCCGTAACCCTGTTTATCGCAGGGCAGGGTCTGCAATCGTTGCTTACAGGCGTTCATGTTCTTCCTTAATCATCTGTTTGACGAGTTCACGCAGGATACTGGCGGTAACTTCCGAGCGCACACAACTACCAAAAGGGAATGAGGTTGCTGTCGTACCATGCTGACCGCGCTCGACGTGCAGGGTCAATGTGCCGGTGCGTTGCAGTTTTTCAGTGTGCGTGTACTTAACCACTTCGGTCATGTGACAGGCGGAGATAATGAGGTACGCATAATCGCCCTCACGCATCTTGTTCAGCTTGTCTGACAGACCATGCTCATTGGATACTACCAACGAGTTAGAGGTCGAGGCGAACGCGGCGGACAGGCGGCTGTCGATAAAATCAATATGGGTTACTTGCATTTCTTCTCTCCATCTACCGCTGTGATGCGGCCATCTTCGCCGATTGTGATGCAGGTGCTGCAAGACAAGCAATATGTGCCTGCGGCTACGGTTGTCGGAGTTTGACCCAACGCGCACTGTTTCGTGTACTCGCAAATCTGTGCAGGATTCCATTCAATCTCAATGCAACTGTTTGGACTCCACGTCTGTGCCGTGGTGTTGTCCTGACCGCGAACGACGTGCAGGGTGTCGCCTTTAACCGCCATAAGTTTGACGTGTTCGTACTTACCATTGCTACGGATAGTAGCGTAACAGTAGTCGGTGTCGGGGAGACGGAAGCGCAGGCCCTCGCCAAAACCCAAAGGAATCTCGGTCGCCTCGGCAGTCAGGCTCTGTGCCAGCTTACCGTGACTAGACCACTTACTTACATTCAGAGCCATTATCACAACCTCCGCACTCCGCTTCGGGAGCAGTCTGTTCAAAATCAGGCGTAGCAACACAACCCTCACAATGCGGAGGTGCTTCACACGGCAACTGCGCCAGCTTAACTTCTTCTGTTACCATGCGTGTCCAACAGCCGCGTTTGCGGAATAAAAGGGTAAAACACTCACGGTCATTCACAACCACATCCGCCTCGTAGTAACCGGCAGGCAGTTGCCTGAAATCTTCCGACCAAACGAAACACACGTTGCCCCTGTTGTCCGCACGGGTCGGGCATTCCTCTACCAATACACGGCAGTTTCCCTGTCTGCGGACTTTCAGCACTATGGCGTAAATATGCGCCGGTACTTTCGTGATGTCGCAGCCAACATACTGGAACAATGAGAAACAACGTTCGCACTCGTCGTCACTCAAGCACACCGCGTCTTTCGCACGGACTTTCGGCGGACACTTCGGTTCGCATGGGTTGTTGCACGGTTGGCAGGTATCGACACAATCGAAGTCAGGCTTCGGCGCAAAGCACCCGTCATCGTCATGACAGGTCGGCTTGAAGTTGTATAGGGTCGCCATACTTACCTCACAGGAAACAACCGCCGTGCATAAACATTGGTCGGTTGGTATGGTTTTGGAACTCTTCCGCGTGGGCGATGTTTATACCACGCAGAAACTCTTTGTTGTAATACTGGGCGTAGGCCGCCGACTGGCTGTCGTTTTCCATCGGAATCAGATACAGCGAAGCCAACACGCCGTTCAGAATATCGTTACGATACTTGCCGAAGAAGTGGTGCGGAATATCGCAGTCCTGCCCTGTCGGTGTCCATGAATAGACCACACAATACTTGCCGCTGCGTACACTGCCGCAACCCTCGAAAGAGATGGCAGGCTGTTCAAACTGAAGCTCTACCCAGTAACCGTTACCGAAGCGTTCTTCGGCAGGTGGCACGATACACCAATTACGGTCCAGCAGCGGGTGGCGGTCGGGGTCGTTGGTGGAATGCACAGATTTAATCTGAACGATAGTGCGACCATCAGGCAGGTCAATCACATAGTCATTCGTGCCACACTCTGCGTCAATATACGCTTCATCTTTCATCAGGTGTGTCTCACGGAAGAACCGTGAGACTGCGTTGAGAATGGCGTTCTCGATAAAACTGCTGGGCATATTGGGGAACGTAACGAGGGCTTGATTCTTAAGCCAGTCAAACCAATTCATTTCTTAGCTCCAATCCTCAACTCAGGAACGCGGGTAACGGCGTAGCGGTTGCTCGCCTGCTTCGCTTCCATACCCAACAGGGTAAACGCATTATTCCAGTGAACGGCACTGCGGTCGCGGGACGGTACGCTCTCGGTGTCAACACCCCAAGCGTAATACAACATAAGCTCGAAAATCACTGGGCGCAACTGCGAACCTAAATCCACATCAGAATCGAGGCTGTCAATCTTAGGCGGGCTGAAGCACATCAATTCCAACGTGCCGGTCACGCCGTCAGGTACAGGTGGGTCAACGTACAAGATGTTGTTGTCGTTGGGGTCGTAGCTCCAACTGTCCATCTTGTAATCAGAGGACGAGGCTTCCGCGTGGCAGTCCTTGCACCCTATCTTACCAACGAGGTGCAGTGCGTTCTTACTGGTTTGGCGTGGAAAACTTTTCACACGACCTTTGCTATCTGCTTGGCCCAGCACGGACGACACATCATGACACGCTTCAGGTACGGTCTGCAGACTGCCTGCTACCAATGGCATGGACGTGCGCTTGATAAACTTCTCGCGCTGGGCGTTCGCAACAATCTCCACCGCCAACCGGAAGTAGTGCAGTAAGTCATCTTCCGTCCAATGCTCGAACGGGAAATCAGGGTCTTGGTCAACCAAGTAATTGCTTACTTCTTCGACCAGTGCGCGGGGAGAAATCATTACTTACCTTTCTGTGAATTAGGCAACACCGCTTTCACGGCGGCCTGTGCCATCGGCACATGGGGCATAGCGTTCTGCGCGGCTACATCGGCTTCACGCTGGGCAACTGCGGCTTCCGCTTGTTCCAACGTTTCCACAACTTTATCTGAACCATCAGGGTTCAAACCTTGAGCGACATGGAACTTCGCCCATGACGCATTCACTTCTTCCTGTGTGTACAGCGGAGTCAGTCGCTCACGCGCTTGGTCGGAAAATCGACCACTTACCACAGGCAATGATACATAGCCGGTTTCATCGGCGTAGGCAATAGGAGTATTACTTGGCATTTTTATGTCCTTGTTTGGGGTATAAACGCCTTGATTTTAACGTACTAAAAACCCCACCGCAAGGGTGGGGTTTGGTTATAACCGTCTAGGTTACATACATTCAGGTTCAGGGTAGGTGCTGTCGCAAGCAGGCTCGCCACAAGTGCAACCACGAACGTCGAGGAAGTCAACCACTTCAACGAACGCAGAGATACACGCAGCGTCGATACCGCTACCGTCAACAACGGTCATACGGATAGAACCATTGCTGCCCAAGTACGCGCCCAAGCTGGTAATCGCAGTGGTTGCGCTGTCTTTCTTGGTAACTTTACCATCGCCGTCAGAATCTTTTTTGGTGCTGGACTTGGCGTTTACGGCTTTGCCGAACTCCAATACAGTGCGACCGATTACAGACAGGTCGATTTCTTCGGTTTCGTCAACCAAGTTTTCGCCGTCATACAGACCGAACTTCACTTTACCGGCAGTGGTAATTGCGCCTTTTTCATCACGCGCACCTGCTTGTTTTTTGTTGTGAACAACCAACGCGTCAACGCGGCTGTCCGCAGACAACAAGTGGGTGTGTACGATGTCGCCAGTGGCGAAAGAGCCTTCCATTTCACGGAAGCGTGTCCACTCGCCTGACGCGCCGTCATACTCGAACGGCACAACGAAGTGACGGTTTGGCAAGTGACCGGCGTAGCGTACCAATGGGTTGCTGTTGTCGGCAATACGGGAATGACGATAGCCTACATGACGGGCATCGCCACCCAAGAATAACTTGAATACTGTCATGTCAATGCTCCTTATGCGGCAAAGTCAAGAGTTGCGTACAGGGTAGTGATGGCTTCAGGATATAAAACCTTGAAGTCGTACACTTGCAATGTGCGCCAGAACTGACCGAAGTGGTTGGCAACTTTTTCGATATGTTCGTTTTCGGTAACTTGCATTACGAAACCAGTTGCGTCTTTGCGTCCTGCGAAAATGGTGTAAGCGATACGGCCGCCCTCGTTGCGTTGCGGCATATTGTTCGAGAAGATAATCTCGAAGCCCAACACGTTAGGGATTTTAGTACCCAAGATGATGGACTGTGAAGTACCGGCGGCGCAGGCGTTAGTCAGGATTGGGTTGGCGAAGAACAAGTCCATTGCTTCGACTGGCAACACAACGTACAGACCATTGGTGTCCACATTTTGCTCGGACAATACGGTACGCATTTGAGACAGGTAGCGAACGATGTTGTCTTTAGTCAGAACAACAGGCGCACCAGCCGCACCAAAGTCAAAGGCGTGAGAACGACGACCGGCTTTGCGACCACGGTTGCAAGCGGCAGCAGCCAAAGGCACTTCGGTCAACACTTCAGTGTCGATGCGTTCTGCCAGTTTTTGGGTCACGTCGGCTTGGTATTCTTTCAGCAACGCAGGCAGTTCGTCGATAGAACGTGAATCCAGTTTGTCCAACTTGATGTTGGTGTACAACGCACGGTTCACATTCATTGTGATAATGCTGGTGTCGAAAGTAGAAACTTCCAACTCCATGTTTTTGATGTACTCAAAGACTTCGGCTTCAGGAGCGCGGCGGAAGATAACCTCGTCGCCCTTGTTGCGGATTTCTTTTGGCACAATGTCTTGGCTGGTAATCAAACCGCTCACAGTCATTCGATTGAAGCGTTTTAAGAAGCCAGCCGCATATACTGGTTTAGTCAGCGCAGACACCAACTGTGGGTAGCCACTCGCCGCTGCCAGCAAAGGTTTGCTCTGTACAGGCATAATTTTACCTCATGTTAAAAGAGTGTTAGTCCATTACCGCTACACCGTTGAGTAGCGCAGTGTTCCAAGCGTCTTCGTATTTAGCGAATTGCTCAGGCGACATTTTGCCATTGGAGAAGTCTTGCAGGGCGCGGTTATACGTTGACAATTTCATGCCACGTTTTCCTTTAGGCTGGGCGGCGGTAGCCTGTTGGGAATAGTTGATTGCATTGCTTCGGCCAGGCGCGGTCAGTTGCTGTTGCGGAACAGCTTGTGCAGGTTTGAATCCTGATAACAAATCAACAACGGCATCTACGTTGCCTGCGGCTTCTGCATTCTGTACCAAAGCAGCGCGGGTCAAACCGCCGGTGTTCGGTACAACTGCATTGTAATACTGTGCATATTCAGCAGTGTTAACGGCATCACGCAACCACGGTAATTTCGCTGCGATGGCTTGGTTGTACTGCTGACGCGCGTTGAGGGCGCGGAGTTCTTCTTGCTGTTGCACTTGCGCTTGAAGCGGCTGAACGGTCTCGTCGAACTGGCGGGCCAAAGGATTCAGGCGTTCGGCTTCAAGGCGTTTGGCAATCTCGACAGCTTTACGCGCGGCAATCGCCTCGATAACAGGCAGCGAACCGGCGTAGGCTTCAAGTTGCTCTTTAGGTAGTTCAGGGATTTCGATACCCTCATACCACGGTTTTGCTTCCGTTTCGGTAGGCTTCTGCTCATAAGCGCGAAGTTTCGCTTCCAACTCGGCTACGCGGTCTTCATTCGATTTCTGCGAAGCAGCAAACTGTTGTTGCAACAGTGCTTGATTTTGTTGGAGCAGGGCCGCGATTTCCGGAGTGATGGTCGGTTGCTGGCGTGGTGCTTCGGTTTGCTGTGGCGGGTTTGCCGCAGTACCTACATCAATATTACCATCATCGGCAACGTAATCACTTATATCGTCATAGATTTCATCGTCTGCGGGCAGGATTTGCTCCTGTGCAGGCGCGGGTTGTTGCTCCGGCGCAACGCTTGGCGCAGGATTTTGCTCTACCACTGGGGCGGCTGTGGGGTTGATACCGGCGGAAGCCAACGCTTCTTCGATACCAAAGTATGAATCGGTAGGCATAGGTTATTTGTCTCCAGTTTCTAAAAGGTCAATGACTTTCTTCAACATGACAACCTGCCCACGTTGGTGGTCGTCCGCTGTGCGTGTTTCATACAACTCGCGCTCAATTACCAGCTCTTGTTCGAGCAAAGTAATCAAAGCCTCAAAGTCGCGGTTTGAACGCAGGCGAGACAACCCATCACGAGCGGCAGCTTGGTCGTCAGAAGAAATAAGTCCAAGTCGTGTACGATGATTCATATCATTTCTCGCAAGACGAAATGTGGTCGAAGTACAGGGCTGCTGTATCACTTACCACACCATCAGGATAAATACGGTAATAACCCGCCATGTCAATCATGACTGGGTTATGGTTCATGTCGAGTGTGATGACTTTGCCGCATGGAGAGAAAGGAATATCCTTTGAATCTTCCATAGCGCACTCGCTGTCAATGACGCGGTGGACGATGAATTTATCGCCCTCTTGCAGGTCAACACCGGAGACCACCACGGCACGGCATGGGGTCACTAAAATAGCTTCAGGCTTCTTCATTCTAATTCCACCTTACCCGTGAACAGGGTTTCCAAAATATCCTTAACCGCAGCGACACGCATACGGTTTTCTTCGGAGGCAGTCTCGGTCTCGTTGACTACGCGGCTGTCGTCCAGCACTTTCAACAAGATTTCTTTAATCGGCGCAGCATACGCCGAACGCTGAAAGCCCATCAAGGTACTGGCTTCTTTGCGGCTCAACTGAATCGCACGGCCTGTACTTTCGGGCAGGTTAAGACGGTTCGCACTCATGCTACACCTTACTCAAGTAAATGGAGGCGAAGCTGTCAGTGACAGGTTCTACCATTAATGTTAAGTCAATCACATCGCCTATCGCAAGCGATGCAGCTTCTTGTTTGCACACAGTTATATCATAAGTGCCTGCCGGTAGCAAGTGAGAAGCCCCGCAGCCCAAAGGGAACGGGTACTTAAACTCACTCACATCACAGCCGCTAGGGCATTCGACCACGCGTTCTACTTTAAGTCGGACACAGGGCGTACCCTCGTCCGACGTTGCCGTATGCAACATAAACGGCGTAGTCACAGGGCCGATACGCACAGGCATCGCCTCCTCGATGTGCGGATACAGTTTCGAGGAAGAACCAACCTCAATCGGTCTTCCCTCAGCCACCATAGTGATAACGGTCGAATCACACTTAGATGTAATCATAATTAGCCTCCGTTGGCGGCAGCAATAGCCGCTTCAGCATTAGGACTACGCCCCTGTAAATCAGGAACGCCACTGGCGGGGTTTTGCGGCATAGGCTGACCTGTAAGCTCGCCGAACGCTTCTTCACGGTCGAAGTCGGGGAAGATACCATCGGTGGACAAGCCTTTGTTCTTGAACATGGTGTACAAGATACGTTGCACCGCCGTAATCGGAACGACGGGCTGTTGGGTAGCTGGGTCAACCACACCGACCATGCTGGAGATGGATTGCAACGCCCATTCGAGGTCGCCGTTCTTACCCTCTTGCTCCATCAAGCCGGACACGCCACGGGCGTACACGCGGATGTCGCCACGGATGTCAGGGTCGTTACTGGTACGAATCTCGTAGTTGATAAACTCTTGAACCACCGGCTCAATCAGGCCGGACTCAATCATACGCAGTGCCTGCTTAATGGCTTTGGTGGACTGGTTCAAAATGATGGACACACCACCAGCGGTACGGCCAAGCGTACCCAAGCCCTGCGGCGAACCAAACGCCACACGCGGGATACCAATCAGCTCGTAGCCGTAACCCATAAACTTATCGAACAGGGCGACAAGCTCGTTGGACAGCGACGGCACAGTATAGAAGCGGTAGGCAGGTGCGCCGCTACCGAACGTATCTTCCTCTACCACACGGATGGTGTGCGGAATGATTGCGTTCGGTGCATGGCCGTCCTTGACCGCGCCCTTGCGTACCTCGCCGATAGGACCACTGGAATATTGCATATTGCGCACCAAAGCACGGACGGAGGCCGTACACACACGCTGCGTATCGCGCAGCTTCATCGCTGGGGACGCACCCCAAAACGAACTCGGCACTTTCTCGAAGCAGGCTTTGTAGAACGGACGGCGGCCCAACGGGTCAGGGTTCAGCAGGCACTTAATCACTCGACCGCCTACGACCCACACCTCTGCCTCGGACGCACCATTCATTTCCTCTTCCGCGAACTGGATACCATACTCGGCGAGCAGGTCGTTGCGGATACGGCCATAGTAGCCCAATGCGTCAAACGCATCGAGGTCTGTCTTATCCCCGATGTCGGTGTCGGAGATGTCGTCGTCATCCACAGAGCCATACGGTAGGGGTGCGCCGTTCGGGTTCGCCTCGAACACTTCGGCAATCACATCCTCGTCATAGCCTGCGGCACTGCCCAACTGGAGCAGCTCGTTGCGTGTCAGGCGACGGCGTTCAATGACGTAATCCGCAGACTGAATGTCGGTTGCATAAGGGGCGGGGAAGAAGTCGAACGGGGAAATGTTCTCGACCTGACGCACGGTCTCGGTTGTAGGCGACACGGTTGTACCGTCCCAACGCATGACGGTGCGGGTGTTTACCGCAGGGGCTTTCATAATCGCCGCCGGATAAATGCAGAAGTGGTCGATGAAGTCGATAAACTGCGCCTCCCAGTCTGCGTCGTACAGACGGTCGGCAATGATGGTACGCAGTCGGTCTGCCGCCACACTCGCCTTGCGGTTCTCTTCAAGCTGTATAGCTGCCCGCATCTCGGACACTTGGGCGCGTACTGCATTAACGTCGCCGCCGTTGATGGCGATGAATGTCTCAAGGTCGCGTTCTACTTTCTCAAGCAGGTTCGCTTCCACGTCTTCCGGTAGGTCAACCACCGGTGTAGCGTTAATGGTGTAGGGCTGTGCGGTCGAGCCGACGAAGATGTCGCGTATCAGACCAACAATATTCTTCACGATGGGGGAACTAATATCCATAACGATGTCAGGCCCGTCCCCCGCAGGCGCAGTTAATGGCTGCCCATTCATCAACTTGAGGCAGTCCATCATATCGTTATAGTGGGGCATCTTGGCTTCACGAGCCTTACGGAAGCGTGAAACGACCATATCGCCCAGCGTGTCAATAAGGCTCTCGTCCATACTTAGCCTCGTGCAGTGCCGTTGGACGCGCAACCGGTGCGTTTACCGTTGCAACGTGCTTTCTTGGTAGTCATGACGACCTCCTTTGGTTGTGGTTAATCAAACAGTGTGTACCCCATGATACCAAAAAATAACCCGACTGTGGAAGTCGGGTTAGTAGACAAAATGAATAGAAAGTATGTATACAGGTATGTACTATATAAAAAAGAAGCCCGCCTGTCAAGGCGAGCGAAGTGTTGATTTCAAAGAATGGATGAGCCGGTAGTGTACCAAAAAAGAAGCCCACCGTACAAGGGTGGGCGCAAGCCGTTGGTTTGCAGATTAGACCGTCAGGGAGTAAAAAATGAGCGAAATCAGAAATCACAACGACTATGCCATACTGTTACTGTATCTGTCAACACCACTCTATCTCTGTCTCATACTGCGTCACGTCATCGTCGCCGGTGGACATGACTAATAACAGGCCCATTGATAAATATTGTAAACTATCACTTAAGTCACTAACCCAGCCGACGTGGGACTTGGTAGGTGTGTCTGCGGTGCGCCCACCGCTGCGGTTCTCATATATGTAGTCGGCGGCCAGTGCTTGAATGAGGAAGCGGCAGTTGTCGCGTATGAGCAGTCGCGGCTTGCCGCCCGTACCGAGTGATGACATGAAGCTGCGCACCGCAGCCAGTCGAGGCTCTAGCTTGTTGCTGCGTGTCGGCGCGACGATAGGCACACCCTCTTTGCGAAGCACGTCGAACGGAGACAGGTTGATGTTCTGACCTCCGACCATACCGGCTGGGTCGCCGTAGGCCCTGACGCATATACCGTTGGGGTAGTCCCGCTTGAGCGCAGGCCGCACCGTAGAACGGTAGAGCTGCTCGACGCTCATATCCTCGCCCATGAACTCGTCCAGTACCATGAGTGTACCATCCGACAAGAGTGTGCCGACGATGCAGACCGGTGTGCGCCCGAAGTCGAACGCAAGGTAGTAGTCGCGCAGCTCTTTGGTGTTGACCCGCGCGGCGGGGAACGTATGCACGTCCCGATGGAACTCAGGGAACACGACCTTGCCGTGTTTCACATCCGCGAACTCGCCCAGCACATAGCTCTGAATCTTACCCATGTCGGGGTCGGCGAGCATGGCGTAGTAGTAGCCGTACCCTTGAGCGAGGTTCTGAATGTTCTCCGCCTCCGGATTGGGCAACCACTCGTCGTTGGGGTCGTGGCTGTTAGGCCACCCTGCTGGGGGAATAAGGGCCGGCGGCTGCTTGAACATCTCTACCAACTTCTCGACACCCATCTCCCTCGCCACTTTCTCGAACTGCGCGTCGCGCTCGCCGAGATACCACTTGTGCAACCACGAGCCTTTGACCGGACCGTTGAACACACCGATGATACCCGTCCTATCTACCTTACCTTTCGTACCACTGGGGTAGCGACCGAGACGGCGCACCAATGCGAAGACCACGCTCTCCGGCATCAAGTTCAACTCGTCACACAATACCATTGTGGGTTCAGCACCCAAGAGCTTGTCCTGCGCGTCCTCACTGTCGAGGGCGAGGAACTGCACCTCCATGTCGAGAGCCGTACCATCTTGCAGTCGTGCGCGTACCCTCCCGAACGGCTGGCTACCCTCCGTGACCTGCAACAGCGGACCATACATATTCTTCATGGACGGAATGGTGTTTGATTTGAGCAGCGCGTAGGTGTTCCGCACCACCAAGGCACGGAAGTAGCGGGTATTATCCAATGGAGAGGGGGTCTGAAGCAGCGCGGAGCGCAGCAGTTCCATCAAGGCCCATGAGGTCTTACCACTGCCAGCACAGCCTACCACGAGGCGAACCAGTGCCTCGGACATCGACGCGCGTTTGAGGGTGGGGTACTGGTCCAGTGCGAAACCGATATTAAGGCTGCTCATGCTCGATGACCTCCATAGGGGTTAGTTGGGCGACGGAGGGTGGTGTCATGCCACTGCCGAAGTTGACGTTGAGTACCATACCGCTGAACTGCTGCTCGTTGCGGGGTTTGATGTCGGCGATTTCGGCAATAGCGGCCATAGCTTTGAGCTTATCAGAGGTTTTTTCTTTGGTGCTGCGGGAAAGCTCGAACAGGTCGCGCAGGTTGGATTCCGACATCAATTTAGCTTGGGCGCGGAGCAGGTCTGTTCTACCATCGCCTATCTTGTCTCGGTATGCCGAGACCCTTGCGTTGAAGTCGGGGTCGTCGAGGAGTTTTTTGATGTCGGAGGGCGAGAGGTCGTAGCCTGCGCCGATTTCCTCTTCGCTATATAATCTGTTGGCGGTCAGCACCGCGAGGTCGCGGGCCAAAGAGTCTAAATCTATTGTCATTGGGATACCATCATGGACGGAAAAGTTTATCAGGGGGTCACATTCCCTCCTTATACCACACATGGGGACGGCTGCGTTTTTACCAACTGCACGTTCCTCGCGCCAAACGATTTCGGTAAGGGGTGTGTCTTTAAAGACTGCAACTTCGAGCGTTGCTGTCCACCTTATTATAATAACCGCTGGAGCAAAGTCGGCGAGGGTGGTGTCGTGGATGGAGGGTACTGGGACTACGTTACATTTGGAAAGGATACCACACTCAAGAGCGGAGGGGGAGGTTCGTACAGTATGGAAGAGGGTGTTACCAAAGACGCTGGGGCTAAGACCAGTGGTAGGGGTATTGCAGTTGAGGGTTCGGGCCATATCGTTACCGGCAAGTCGGTGTTGAAAATGGGCGACGCTCTGTGCGAGTGCGAAGACCAGTGGGATAAAGATATATATGAGAAAGGGTACTTGGGTTTGGATGATACCGGAGCTAAAGTTACCATCGAGGAGGGCAAGTGATGGAAACATACTTTACTAAAGTGAATGTGCAGGCGGACAGGTATATAGTTGGGGCAGATAGGCCTACCATCATTATTGAGAATGAAGAGGTAGATGCGAACGACGGATGGGTTAAATCAAATGACGCTACCAGTAAGGTAAGGTACAGACTTGACGATGACTGCTCATGTGGATAGTATGTCGCTGTCGGCGACCAATGCAGCGGGCGGCACTCGTGTCATTGGGGTAGGTTGCCGATACTACACCACGCTTCGGCGTGGTGTTTTTATTTTGCCATTGCCCATGCCACGCAGGGGCAATAGAAGAACGTAGGATACATTGCCCATGCCACGCAGGGGCAATAGAAGAACGTAGGATACATTGCCCATGCCATCACTGCATACAAGAGGGGGCTGTGCCATCTTCGCATATAACAGGTGGTTTATACCATCTCTGCTATCGTTGCGTACAAGAGGGGGATTATATAACCGATGCCGACCGTTGCCACTTTTTGTGGGACGTTGTGGATTGTGTGCGACTACCTTTTTTCTGACGGGGGACGGCATCGCTCCCGTGTTCCAATAGGGGGGATATATAACTCCGACTCTATCCGCCATCAACAAAATTTACACCGCCCTGCTCCGACCTCCATCACGCGCCGAAAAATAAAACGGCTTTAAAAATAAAACGGCGCAAACAAAAGGAAAGTAAAATAAGATTGCGGGTATCTTGCTTTGCATATAACCTACACGCTATCCAACGTCCACAATATAGCACCGCTCTTAAAAATAAATCCGTCCTTACATCAAAAATCATTAACATCTATAATGAAAAACAAGAGAAAAAATCGCGTATCAAAAATAAGACGGCATTTACAAATAAGACGGCGGATATACGTCGAAAATCGCTAAATAAGAATCAGATTATATAAAAGGCTTACTATTAACAAAGGGTTTATACGATAAATGGCGCGTTATACATATTTGTTAAGGAATGTTAAAATAAAAGAATCCCTAGGCAAGGGCATATAAAAGGTAGGATATATAAAACGCCTGTTAGCAATCGGCGAATTATATAAAACGTGGTTTATATTAGAAGTAATTTATTCGACCCCTCACTATTCGGTTAAGTTATGTTAAGTCATTGAATTTAAAGGGAAAGGTTAAGTTGTTGATTTTAAAGGGAAACTGAAGTATGCCACGTTCAGAAAATCAAATAAAAAGGGGGTTATTTTACGGCGATATAGTGGCGCGGTTATGTAATACCATGATTTTGAAGAGAAAAAAAGAGAAAAAAAAAAAGAATAGACAATATATATATATAATAATATTATTTATTATTTATTTAACTTGTTTGGTTTTTTTTAACCGTCGATTTTTTTTTTCGAAAAATTTTTTCCATCTTTTTTGTGGCACGAATCCGACCACTAGACAACTTTTTTATCCCCCGTTTTATATGTTTTTCGTTCATTCCCAAACAAACATTTCTTTACACATTTCCTTACATATCTTAATCAAATAAGCCTTGACTTATTCCGCCCTAATCCGTATAATTCACTACATCAATTAAGCAACAGCAAACGCTTTGCTTAATCATTAGATGGTATTTTTACGCCGTCTATTCCGCTCTTTAAATTTTTAGTTTGCAAGTCAAAATAACTCTTGACTTATACGACAAGCTAGGTTATAATGCGTTCATTAAATAACTCGCTCTTTAACTGATTGCTTGTCATAAAGCCTGATTTATATCATAGGCTAATATTGATTAACCCTACCGCGTGCAAAGGTTTCTACTCTCAATGGCGATAAGCCCTGAGAGTCGTATATGGAGCTATTGCGCCCATTCATAGGGCGCATTTAGGTTATTGATACAAGCCGTCTTGCTTGACGGCTTCAGTGAGTAACCTATTATCCTAAAGGACAGAATCATGAAGAAACATCAAATCCAAGCTATTGCCAAAATCCGTAAGCTCTTGACTGACAACCTGCATACAGGCTGGGCGATGGTAGATACTATCAAAACCAATATAGATGACACTATGGCCTATGAAATGGAAAACCTCATGGACGATGGCCGACAAATGGTACAACGAATCCGTATCTATGATACCGCGACTGATGAATATCGTGAGTTTACTGCACCTTACCTTATTGCATCCGATGATTTCCGTTTTTCTGATATTGGTTTGGACGAAACCGTTTTCCGTTCCGACCCGCGATTGGGATATGGTATCAATAACCAATCCAGAATAGGCGCGAAATCCGCTTGGATTGTGGACTACAACACCGCCGAACACGGCAGATGGTTTGTATTGGTATCATATGCCACCGTGATTGGTGCGTGCCGTGTTGGTTGTGGGCGCATCTATCTGACACCGAAAGCGCGGAAATACTCAACGACAACCAACCGTCATATTTCCGCGTTCAAAGAGTTTATCGACACCACAATCGAAGCGCGTTCGTTCTTTGAATACGCCATGTTCTAACCCTCACCGCCCTGTCGGACAGGGCGGTACACATAAGGAAGCCTGAAAATGGAATTTGTAAAGTACAATCAACTCTTGAAAATCCGCGTGGAATACGACCAAGACTATGGTCAAATTGGATTTAACGACTTTATTGAAGATAACGGCCTCGAACGCTTATCAGATTGGGAATGGTTGAAATTCGGCAATCCTGAAGCCATGCACTATACCTCCGCCGACCTGAAGCATGACGAGCGTGTAATTGAAGAGTTGCTGTTATTGCGCCATGCGATTGGTAATACGTTTATGCCTGCGTTGACACTTGAAGAGGGCGAAGACCTCTTCGACCAAGTCCGTGAGGAAGATTGGGACAGTGTCAATTTCGACACTGCACGGCGTGGTTTGTTGTCCGTAAACCATCTTGACTGGTACGCGGGTATCAGCTTTTGGGATGACGTATCCGCCGAATTGCGCCCTTACCGCTACACGGTACGAGGCCATTCTCAAGGCGATGTTGCCAATCTGTACCTGATTGGTATGGACGAACACGAAGCCGAAAGCATAACCAAAGAGTTTGAGCAGTATGCCTATGATTGCCCCTACCAATACTCCGTTGCGCTTATCGACTGCGAAACAGGCGAAACCATCACGGATGAATCTTTGGGCGGAATCTATGACGATACATTCGACCTGCGCTATCTGAAATGTGAGCTGAAAGCGACACTCAACGGCATGGGAGAAATCCACCCTGAATTACGCGATAGCGCATTGGAAGCCGTCGCGGAAATTGACTATATCGACATTAACCAATAGAAAGGAAACCGAAAATGCGTATTGAAATCAATGGTAAAACATGGTACGACCTGTCCGATTTTGATGATTACGAAGAAATCAAAGAATTGGGCGAAATCACGGGAACAAGTGGCATTCCTGACTGTATCGACCTTGAAAGTGATTGGGATACTATCCGAGAGTATCTTGGTTTGACCGATTACGCCCAGCAAATTGTGGTGGCCTATGCTGAAGCGACCAACGTGTTCAACCCAGTAGAGGCACTGGAAGCCTACATTGGGCGATACGCCACGCCCGCCGACTTCTGCGAAGAGTTTTGCGAAGAGGTTGATTCTGAAGCGTTGGAAGCCTTACCCAATTATCTGAAATTCTGTATCGACTGGGAAGCAGTGTGGGATACCGCCCTGTGTCACGATTACTTTGAGTATAGCGGTTATTATTTCCGCAATGTGTAGACAAAGCCTATTTATCCAAGCCGTCAAGCAAGACGGCTTCAGTAAGTGGACTACCTTATATACATGAAAGGAAATCAAAATGACAACATTCCATGACAACCGCATGGCGTTTGAACAGTTCTTTATCGCTTCAGGGTATGGTGATGAATCCGACTTAGACTTTTACTGTCTGACAGCCGAAGAAGAGAAACTTTACCCTGAACGGCATGGGTTTTTGGCTTACACGTCTAAAGAAGTTAATGAGCTGTTCGGCTTCTTCATGGCTGGTTTATGCTACGGACGACAATAAAAGGAAACCTATCATGCTGAAAGATTTAATCCAAACAACCGAGCCTAAAATTTATATCTCCGTGTTCGATGATTACGCGGATTGTTCAGATGATGAAACACCTATGCGCTATTGTTCAATTCAGTGGGTGTGGCAAGATTCCGCCGACAACTGGGCATGGTTGGAAACATTGGGTCTCATTAACGAGCCTGACGATGACGGCCATATCGCTATTGAGTCTATCGCTTATAACTTTTCCGACTGCACAGGCGGATTCAGCCGTGAGATGACGAAAGAGGAAGAGTGGGAGCTTGACGATGCCATGAGTGCGAGTGCGAGCAAGTACAGCCCCTTGTTTTACCCTTATAACATGGAGATTTTGTGATGGATACTATTGAAAAACTGATTGAATTTTTGCATGACCCTGAAGCCAAAGGCTTGATTCTTGGTAACAACGGCTTTCGCGCCGAACGATATACCTTTTATACCATTGGTATATGGTATGAGGGCGAAGTGATTTGTAAGATTGAGCGCGGCATTTTGCAACATGGCCTGCATATATTACGCCCAAAGCGTAAGGAAGTGTGCGACCGCCTGACTGAAGTGTTGCACCTGCTGGGTTTGACGGCCTTGTCTGTCAAATGGTTTAACACCCGTGCGCAAATTCAGCGCAAACACAAAGGCCATACAGAAGCTGGAATGAGTATGACTGGGCCTATTGAATTGAAAGTAACCGTATGAAACCAACTACCTACACTATCCCTGTTAAGTTCGACATTTGGGATACCCAATATACCATTACCGACCATGCCGACCACTTGATTATTAAATGCCCATGCCGTAAGTACGAGCGCGGAAACAGCCAGTCGTGGGGATTGGGGCATTACACCGAGACTGTAACTAACCTTAATACCATCGCCCTTATTCGTAAAATGGTTGAGTGCGGTGGGGCTGGCCTACTGTCAAAAAGTAGTATGGCGTGTTTTAGTGTAGAGGATGTTATTTTTGGTATTCCAACCGCTTATGGTTGGACACCGGAGGATTTTGAATGAAAAACCTAACCTACCCTGAAGCCATCCTTACCATTACTACGGATTCCCAATGCGATGATGGTAGATACCCTGCCGAGTTTCACGTCCACTGGCCTGCGCGTAATACGGGCGCGGTGGTATGGGGCTATGTGTCCATGCGTGATGACGGCACTGTTGACCTGAAGAGCTTCGCATACCATGACGGGCTGTCTGCCAGCCGTCTGTCAGACACTGCCGACTGGAACGCGGAATGGGGAATGAGTATCTACTCTTCTGACTTTGCGCCTGACTATGTAGCCAAGCGTATGTTGGCAATCATGGAAGATATAGACCGCGCCCGCGTTGAACATATTTAAAGGAAGTAAAAATGGCATTAACTGCAAATCAGATAGAACGCTTTGAAGAAAACCAAAGACTGCGCGATGAAGTCTTCAAGCTGGTACAGTATGACCTAGAAGATATATTCGACTATCTGAAAATCGTGGACGATTACGACCATAGTGGTACGCCTGATGAATACTTGGAGCGTGAGTCAGTGCGTCTGAAAAATGTTCTTGAAAATCTTTCAAAAGGAAGCACAAATGAAAGCCAAGCTGTTTGAGGTATTGGAACGCCGATTCCGTGAACTGTTCCACGTCCGACCCGATATTGAGATGGACGAAATCCCCCTGTGGGTAACGCGTGAGATTGACGGCAAATTACTGTACACGTCATGGGCTGAAGCCGAAGCCGTCCTGCGCGAGCTTGACACCTTGTCTGTTGTCGGCGCGCTTATGCGCCGTATGCAATCCCAATACGGCACGTTGGATAATGAGATTGAGACATTTGAAGACCCTTGCCTGTTGGTACAAACCCTTGCCATTGAGATGTGCGAAGATTTGGTATGGAAACTGTACAGCAATAAGATGGACAACACCGGCACGATTCCGCCTGAAGCGTGGGAGTATCTGCAAGTAACATTCGACCAAGCGACTACCGAAACAAACTTATTTGAAAGCCTTTGGAGCAACCTATGAAACCTATTATTTCACTTGAACGCCGAGATGCAATCTTGGCGATGGAAAACAAACGAACTCAAATCATCTGCGCCTTGATGGAGGGCAACCACGTTGACGGCTTAGATGAAATCTTACGCCTTGTTGACCGCCCTGTCGGTACGCGCGAAGCAATCCTCAATATGACTGAAGACCGCCACGTTAACGCCATTAGTGCATGGTATGACCTGCTTGCCAGTGCCTGCCGATGGGTGCAAAACATTGGTTTAACCATGACCGACCATGTGCCTGTCTATTGGTTTGACGAAACAGTTGGCGACATACAGTGGACATACGCGGACGAGCTTGTGTTCTGCTTGGACGAGCAAGACGTGGAGTATAAAGGCCAGCAACTGTTTGCAAGTGCTATTGATTATTTCGGTATTGTGACTGCCGAAGAGTTGAAAACCGCTATCCTTGAATGCGAAGTAGAAGAAGCCAAGCGGTTGATGGAAGTGATTAACCAAGCTATGAAGGAGTACGTCTAATGAAACCTGCAATTTTTGAAGAAGTAGAAAACCAACTGATTGATGCGCTGGCTGACGGCGCACTTGAGGGCGTGAATGTTGGTGACGTACACCATGTGGTTTACAACCAGTCCGAGACTTATGTGTACACCCAAGACGCGGAGCGCGACCTTGAACAGATTGGCACATTCCTTGCCGTTCGCACCGTGATGGAATATGAGCAGACCAACTTAGGGCAAACTGCACCGGCGTTGCAATATGGCGACCCATGCTGGGTGGCTAACATGGTGGTCTATATCTTGGGCGAGGAGCTTGTCTGCCAAGTGTTTGACCCTGACAATAATGGTTTCCCTAGTGATGTTGCCATTACCCCTGATTCTGCCAAACGCTACGCCGAGATGTTGGACAAAGCACTGGCCGAAGAACCCGACCTGATTGTCCACCTGTGGAATCGTCTGTAAAGAAAGGAATCAATATGTACAACTACGAAGAACAACTGGCAAACCTGTGCGATACGCGTAAAGCGATTATCAATGGTCTGTCTGCACAGGGGCTGGACCCCCAGCAAATCTACGACCTTTTGCAAACACCATACACCAATAATGTGTGCGAGTATATTGAGGATGCCACCGCTCATTATGATGCTGTTGCTAAGTGTATGCGCCAGCTTGAGGATATGGGTATTGCCCCCGATGACGCCACAACACAAGTGTACTACTTCGATTGGGAAGAGGGTGTGTGCGAGGAGACAGTGCAGATGTTGACGTTGTATAGCACCCCCTATCAGGGGCAACAGTTGGTAGATGATGTTAAAGATATTATCCCTGTTATCCTGCAACCTTTGATGGACGAGGCTATCGCCGAGCAGAACGCATCTGCTATTAACCAGTTGGCCGAAGCTATGACCTATGTGATTGGTATGTTAATCAAACAGGAGCAACCCAATGGCTGAATCAATCAAGGCCGTGAGCCAAGTGACAGGAATCAGTGTGTATAAGCTGAAGAAGATGTTAGCACAAGGCGACATCACGCAAATCACTGTGGCCGATGTGTTTGAAGCCCAACGCCGTGAGGCCATGCGTAATGCACGACTGACAGCGGGCGAGGTGGTAGCCTACCTGCGCCATGACGAGGGCGCGTATCGTGAAGCCCTTGCCTGTGGCGCAATCATGCCACTGGTTGATGGTAACTTCGTGGGCGATGATGTGGTAAACCTGACACCCCACCGACACGCCCTGCTACCGCCACACCCTGCCTACACACCGACACGCCCCGAACCAAACCTGCCGATAGTGTGGGGGTTCGTGACCAATGCGTCTCAGTGGCGGTTCGACCGCGCCTTTGAAGCCCGACTGCAACAGTCGGAGTTTTGGACACGCACCGAGTCCGGCTTCCGCGCACCCGATGGCATTTACAGCAAACCTCAAACACGCGGTATCCGCAAGACCATGCGAGCCAGCCGACTGGCTAACGCCCCACTGTACGCCCCCGACGTGGAGGCTACACCCACAGGGCAAGCCGAGCGCATCAAGGTGCAAGGGTTCACAACCCCTCGCGCAACAGTGGTTAACCTGTCCGTGATGGACGACTACGGCGTGTGGGCGCACTCGCACGGCGTGTACAACGCGCCGGAGGCTTGGGATAAAGCCCTGCAACGCGCCGTGCATATGCTCGGTATGGCTATGGTATTCAACCCGACCGAGACAGTGGACAGTGTGATGGCCGCACTCGCAGGCTGGCTTGACACCGCTGTGTAAAACATATTGACACACGAGAGAATCTCTCGTAATATTAGATTAAACCTTAACGGAGTAAAACAAATGGTAACTACAAAATTAGACCTGCAAAACCCTAGCACCGCTATGCTCTTGGGCGACGAAGCGCGTAAGAACTACGAGCAATTCATTACCGATGCCAACGATGACCTATATGAGCAACTGGTCGAGTGTATCCTCATTGCCTCTTCATGCGGTGCGATAGGCTTAGACGTGTACCGCGACGATGACGATTATGGGGCTGTCGAGCGTGGTTGTGGTTACGCATACTTGGACAATCCTGATGGTTGGTTTGCCGACCGCTTGGCAATCGTCCATATCAGTGTGCCACAACTGGTTGACTGGGAAGCACTGGCTAAACGGTTGGAACGCGAGAAACTTATGATAACGTGGCAACATTATGACGACGATGGCGACGTTATCGACACCGTAACATGGATTAATACAGAGGAGTAAAACCAATGGTTACTTTGACTAAAGCATTACCTGAGCAGTACCTTATCACTGAAACCCCTGCTGAACGCGCTCGCCAAGCGGTTGCCAAGTTCCGCGACCAGTGTAATGAGGACGTATACCATGCGTTGTTGGGTATTATTGAATCCGAATCTGTCAAAGGCGCGACAAAACTGAGCCTGTCCTATACCAACGATGAAAAACTACCGTATGTTGTAGTGTCGTTCGCTTATGACAAGTATATTTATAATGTGGTTGCTGTTCGTGTCAATGTAGCTGCGTTAATCAACCACGCCGACCTGATAAAACGCTTTGAGTCAGACGGCTTCGCCGTTACAACTATGCCGAGCGATAAGTACGGTGTGTTAATTGACATTATCTCTTGGGAATAAAACATGACAGCAAAAGTAGATACATCACTTGCCACTCATGCGGAGTTTCAAGAGCGTGTTGCCAAAAGCCGACCGGCGGTTACTAATATGCTTTGGCGAATGGTGCTGGAAAAGATGAATATCGTAGCCGATAACGGCGGTATTGGTATCCGCATTGTGTGGCACATCAATAGTGGCGAGGAACCGTTGTCGTTAGTATCGGGAGATGTGGATTACCCTACGTTGATTATCTACAAATCGTGGCAGTACGACATTAAATTATTTACGCGACTCGTTGCCGACGCAGGATTCCCCCATTTATGCAAAGACATAACAGCATTACAGAAAGCAGTGGTCTTTATCAGCTGGAACGCAACTGAAGAAAAGGATTAAACCATGATTGATGAAAATGTAGAAAGTCGTTACGCCAAAATCATGGCGGTAAAAGAAGTGTTCAGCACCCACCCATACTGGCACACCAGCAACTACCCTTATCCGCATGAGAACGTCTTGGCTGATTGGTTTGATGTGGTAGTCAACGACCAGCCTCCGCCGCCAAGTGTCCGTGCAATGTGCGAGACCATTCACGATGAGACCGATGGTGTGTCGGCCTACGACCTCGAAGATGCCCTCGATACTGACGGCGATATGATGTACACCCTGACCGAGCAGTATGAGTTTTGCAATTCGTATCTGACCCTCGAACAGAAGTACACCGAGTACGAAGCCCATCTGACAGAGTTTGTTAAATATATGAAAGAGCAATCATGAAATACGCAATACGAACCCTTATTGCAGTTGCCGCTATCGGTGGTGGCGTGTATGCCATGAGCAGTACCGATGGTACGACTGATACTACCAGTCATCAATGCGCCCAACGTGTCGCCGAGCTTGAGAACCAAGTGGCGGTGTACGAGCAAGCCCAAGTGATTGAAGAGCAGTACGACAAGCTCGATGCGATGGAGCGTGTGCGTGGCGATGCGGAGGCCAGTCGATGAAGCTGTATGTCTTGGTAGTTTCCGCAGTTCTTATGGTCGGCGGTTGTGTGGAATCAACCCCGAAGAAAGACGATAAGTTGGACTTACCCGCAATCTGTGCCAAACGGAGCGAGATTGCATCGCGCCATGAGAAGTTTGAATCCATGTTCTTGGCCTGCGTGAACGCTCCTAGACGCGTTGCAACGGCGACAGACGATGAGGCGGGCATTGTAGAAGAGTGCCGTATCGCCACAAGCCGCGCGTATGGTACGTCCAATAGTGAAGATGTTTTTATGAGTAATACTGCAATCTATGCGACCGATTGCAAAACCAATGGAGAATCACGATGAAAACCTATGTATTGGTAGCGGCTGCGGATTCAACCGCCGACAGCAAAATGATGGCACACATGACAGGTAAACGCTTCCGAAATATCCCTGCCATGCGCGAAGCGGTTGAGCAGGTACTTGGTCTGTTCGGCACGAACCAATGGGAGTTCTATCCTGCGGATTACTTCTGTGAGAAGTGGAATAATTCCATCTTAGGCGATGATGCCCCTAGCCCCGACAATTCCTATATCGCTATCCTTGAGGTGGAACATGACGAATAACACACCTGAAACTTACGCCGACCTACTCAAGGCACGGGGCGATGTCCCCATCTCGGTACTGCGCCAACTCAAGGCGCAAATCGACAGCCTGCTGGCACTGGTCGATACCCTCGATGTCGATATGCAACTGACCCCTGCACCTGACGATGCGACGGCGGCCATTGCCAACGCCTTACGCGCCCGATACCCTGACTTCGCCGACAAGAGCGACGCAGATGTGCTGGCCTACTTCAATGTACAGGTAGGTGCATGATGGGTATCGAAGCCATACCACTGGGTGTGCGGACGGTTAAGCCGAGCCGGAGCAGTACCACACCGGAGAGCGCGGTCGTCCATGCCGTGAAGCAGTGGGCTAAAGACAAACCCGATGTGTACATCGTCCGTGTGGTACAAGCTGGCGAGGTAGGTGTGCCTGACTTCCTGCTGTGTGTCTGCGGACGGTTCGTCGGGGTCGAGTGCAAGGCCAAAGGTCAAGCACCACGCACCAACCAACGCCTGCAACTGGGGCGCATCACTGCCGCCGGTGGCTTCGCCCTGTGGGGCGATGCCGACACCCTTATCCCTGAACTAGATATTATTTACCAAAGGTTGAAGAAATGATTAATGCAACAGAACTGCGCGACTTGATGCTGTTTTATAAGGAATACCAATCCTTATGCAAAGGTGCCGAGCGTAGTATTGTAGAAAGCGCACTCGATGGCGAGACCTCGTGCATAATCAATGGTATCGCTATGAAACTCGGTACACCAATGAAACACTATTTTGAATCCCACGATTACACAGTACAAGTAACTGATGCAGACGAGATGTACTGTGTCGATTTAATCGTGGGTTGGGAGTAAGAAAATGAATGATTTCCGCCAAGCCCTTAACAGTCTGTTCGATGTGCTGCACCTGAACCACGAAAACGTGGACGACGTTATCGACGAAACCATCGATGGTCTGACCTTACTGACCGAAGTAACCCCCTACCCCGAAGAAGCACTGGACATGGTTAAGCGACGCGCTGAAGCTATCCGCGAAGCCGTGAAGAACAACCCTTTACCTGAGCTACCCGACCCATGCAAACAGCCAGTTCACTGACCGCCAAGCGCAAAGAGGCGAAGCTGCAAAAGCAAGCCGAGCGATTGGTAAAACGTACCAAGCGTGAGACCCACGCCAGTTTCAAGACCGACCGCAACCGCGACAACAAGGTGCTGAATGGTAGGAAGATGTACTGCAAGAAGATGATGGACGCGTCCCTTATCGACCGCGACACCCTGTACACCTACCTGTCAGAGGTGTGGTTGCGACTGGGCGATATGCCCTACATGACCGACCCCAGCACCCTGACGTTCTTCACTCGCGCCCTGAATGCCTACCACATTCTCGCCCGTATGTACGCCCAGCCCAACATGGGCAAGACGGTTGAGTTGTGCAAGGTGGCCTACTCTGCATTGGTAACGTGGCTCACTGACTTCGACGAGCTGGAGAGTCCGCAACGCCGACGCGAGGTGCTGTCGCCACTGTACACAGTCTGCCTGTGTATCGCTGACAGCTACGAGCATATTAGCCAGCACCTGTTCGAGTACCTGACGAACTACACCCGCGCCCAGCAGGTATGCAAGAAGATATGTATCACGGCCACCGTGCGCCAAGCGTTGCTCGATGAGTTCGTCGCAGTGGTAAATGGTAAGGATGTGCGTCAAGCGGCTAAGGCTTCCGGTCTGCCGTACAACGAGTTCCGAACCGACATCATCGTGTGGGCTAACCACCTGTACGACATTCACACCCTCGTCCCCAACTCGCCACCGGCGAGCCGACCGCGCTCTGTCCCTGAAGTCCGTGTAGATTGGTTGCAGATTCTACTGGCGGACAACTTCAAGTTCCTGCGTGGTATCCTGCTTGATGCAGAGGGGGAACTGCGTACCCTTGAGAACAAGACCGGCCTGTCGGTGTTCGACTGGGCGGCGCATGAATCCAAAATCTTAGGAGTGAAATTATGATTAAGCTATTCTCAACATTACTGATGCTGATTATCTTTGCCCCCGCCGGTTTGTTATGGTGGCTGGCAGAGACACTTTATGTCATCATATTTTTCATCAAGATGTTATGCTCCGTATTAGCTACGCTCGCGTTGGCGGTTGGTGCTAATTTTGACGACTACACTCGTACCTATACGTTTCATGACGATATTATTGGTACAACTAAACGCCTAGTAGCTGAAGATATTTCAGAACAAATGGACAACTTGCACCGTTCGTCCGTATTCTTTGAAAGGAAACGCTGATGGCCTATATTGTCGCACCTATTGCCTACCTGTGTCTGATTGTATTGCTGGTAGCTTACTCTGTGTGGGACGGCCTTGTCCTGCTGCTGTTCGCCCTCCGCGCACTCATTGAAGTTTGTGTGCTGGTGGTAAGCGTACTGCTCGCCTCGACCGATGTGTCCCTGCGACGTATGTCCAACAATGCCGACCATACAGTGTGGGGTGTTGCCAAGTATGAGTACCGCAAGATGATTGGTATTCTTCGCCGTGACCTGTGGGCTACACTCATGACACCTAAACTCGTTATGGAATTAACACGATGAAGAACTACTCTAAATGGAAATCCCCTGACCGACCGCATACTGCTGGGGTGGCGGTTTTCGGCACAGTAGCCCGTACAGTACATACCAAGACTGCCCCCTGCAATCCGTTTAGCGAACGCTTGCTGTATGAGCTGGCTAGTGCTGTATCCAAAACCTCGCCCGTATGCTTAGGCGAGGTTCGTCCAAGAATCTATGTCATCGACAAAGGCGATACCATCTTGATAAAGGTTAATGCTTACGCAGTAAATCTTAACAAGTACAAATTCCATAGCGTAGCCGCTGATATTTCTCATATCATGTTGCGCTTGCGTCGCTTCCAGTTGGGTTGGCGACAGCAGCACCGCAGTCGGCTTATCCTTACTACACGTTTGGATAGTGGGGAGTTGGATAGTTACCGCTGGAGTAGTGAGCCTATGTATGTGGCTGCGGCCATCGGTTATATGATTGGTAAAGGACGTGGGGACGACCTGCCTCCACCTGCGGCATTGGTCGAGATTGATGCGACAGAGGCTACGGTAAACGAAACGTCTATACGACGCGTGATGGCCATGCCAAACCACCTCCAACCACTCTTCACTATGGAGACAAAATGAATTATCTTACCCTCGACTTCGAGACCTACTACGACAAAGAAATCAACCTCAAGAAGATGACGACGCAAGCCTACGTCATGCACCCGCAGATGGAAGTGTTGATGGTCTCTGCCAAGTTCAACGAAGACCCTGTGCAGGTTATTGACGGCGAGCAAATCCCTACGTTCTTCGCTACGGTCGATTGGTCTAATACTGCGGTCATCGCGCATAACGCCGTGTTCGACGGCAGTATCCTGTACTGGCGGTACGGTGTGCGCCCTGCGATGTTGATTGATACCATGAGTATGGCTCAAGCACTAGGCGTTCCGACCATTGCCGGTAGTGCCAGCCTCGCCACCTGTATCCGCTTGTTGCAAGAAGCAGGGTACGCCGTACCGCCTAAAGGCACAGAAGTGCTGGACGCATTGGGCAAACGCCGTGCCGACTTCACGCCGCAACAGTGGGCAGCCTACCGCGAGTATTGCAAGAATGATACCGACATCACATGGTTCTTGTTCAAAGTGCTGCGCCAGTACCTGACGGACGAGGAGATGCGCTTCCAAGACATCATCCTGCGCTGCTACACCGAGCCACGCCTGACCGTTGATATTCCTACGGTCGAGTACGAGCTTAACCGTTGCCGTACCTACAAGGCCGAGCAGTTGGCAGAGGTGTGCAAGATGTTCGGTACAACCCAAGACAACCTGTCTGCGCTTTTACGCAGTAACGACAAGTTCGCCGAAGTCCTACGCAGTATCGGCGGTGTGACCGAAGAGGAAGCCGAGCAAGGCAAGAGTGGCACGTTTATTATCCCGACCAAAGTGTCTGAAAAAACCGGCAAGACCACATGGGCGTTCGGTAAGACCGACGTGGCGTTCAAAGAGTTATGCGAGCATGACGACCCCAAGATTCAGGCAGTCTGCCAAGCGCGACTGGCGGCTAAGTCCAGTATCGACGAGACCCGATGCCTCAAGTTCCTTGAGTATGGTAGCTATGGTTTCCTCCCGATGGGCTACAAGATTGGTGGAGCGCATACAAACAGACTTAGCGGGGGTTGGGCGGGGTCGGCAAATATGCAGAACCTACCAAGCGGACGACGCGAGGGACAGAGCGACCTGCTGCGCCGTAGTATCATCGCACAAGGCAATAGTGTCATAGTAAACTATGATGCCTCCCAAGTGGAAGCTAGGACATTAGCATTTGTAGCAAATCAAACCGACGTGCTTGGGGTGTTCGCCTCCGGTGGCGACGTGTACTCGTTCGCCGCGTCTAAGATTCATGGTATTCCATACCAAGAAATTGTCGATGGGCGCAAGAGCAGCGACCCTGAAACCGCACACAAGTACAGTATGATGCGACAGTACGGCAAAACCGCCACCCTCGCTTTGGGGTATGGGCAAGGTGCGCAAGGTTTCCAAAAGTACGCGCTCGTCAATACCGGCATCAACATGACGATGGACGAGTCGGCTACCACCGTACGCGCATGGCGCGATGCTAACAGTTTCATCACAGGATTTTGGCGTATGTGCGACCAAGCACTCGCTACGATGGTAGCAGGTGGGCAGATGTACTTCGGCGGGCCGGACGGTAAGCTGTTCTTCGCCGATGGCAACCGCTATATATTCGGTCGCAAAGTAGCCGGTATCCGTATGCCCAACGGTTTATGGTTAAATTACCCGAACCTCAGTGCCGATTTCACAAACCCGCGCCGTCCGCAATACTTCTACGATAAGTGTGGATATAATGGAAAACCTTTAAAAACAAAGGTTTATAGCGGACTTGTGGCGGAGAACATTACGCAAGCACTGGCGTTCGCCGTCATGAAAACCCAAGCCGTATGGATTGCCCAATACTATCCCATCGTAATGAACACGCATGATGAATGGTGTATTGTCGTACCGCGCGAACAAGCAGAGGTCGCGGCGGATTATATGCACCGCTGTATGTGTACCGCCCCTGATTACATTCAGGGTATCCCACTCGCGTCAGAGGGTGGCTGGGCGCAGAGCTATGGCGCAGTCGATGATGACTGGTCTAAGCGTCCGACCAACCCCGACCGCAAACATATTTTCAACCCCCAAACTGGAGGAATCCTATGACAGCCCAACGAACTAAAGACTGGAATGAGTTTGCCGCTAAGGTAGCAGACCACATTGAGAACTACACCGTGCCGCAATATGGCGACGCGCCAAACGACAACGTAGAGGCGTGGTCGGCGCAAGACTGTATCGCCCAAGTGCAGAAGTACGCCGCACGTTTTGGTAATAACCAACGCACCGGCCAAGAGGAACTCGACCTCATGAAGATTGCACACTACGCGCAACTGGCTTTGGGTAAGCTGAAACAAAAACCTTTCGACGACACAACCGCTATCGAGTACCTGCGGGCAGGCAAGGCCGTGCGCTGGGCAGGTAATACCAACATGGTCATCCTCGCCATTATCGGCGGTAATTCCCTGTCCCGATTCATCAATGCCAACTATGGTACGGGTGACGATGAAGTGAACCTACCCATCGCAGACCAGTACCTTGTCGCTTATGCCGATTCCGGCGTAGAACTGTCCATTTATTTACCTACATCACTCGGCGAATGGGTACTCGCCACAGAGGATGAAGTACGCGCTGTACTTTCCAGTGGCAGCAAGCGGTTAGGAGCGCGTCATGCCCCGCGTTAATCAGTCAGACCTTATCATGCGCTTGGCGTTGGAGTTCGACTTACCCGTATCTCATGCCAAGAAGATGGTAGATTTCCTCGTCACGCAAATGACGGAGGAATTGATTAAGGGTAATCCGGTCTCGTTGCATTGTTTCGGCACATTCCATCGGGGCGAACCATATAGCAAACCAACGGGCAACTTCGGTAAGGGCGGGGTCGCCCACTACAAACCACGCGTCCGTTTGGTAACATCGACCCGACTGCGCCGACGGTTGTAAAGTAGTTGCAACACGAGAGAATCCTGCGTATAATAGCGCAGGATTTTTATTTATAGGAACAGACATGAGCAAACATAAGGTACTCAGTTACAGTGCCATCTCTCAATTTGAACACTGCCCTTTGCAGTACAAGGTGGTTAAGCTCGACAAGCTGTACCCATACGAACAATCAGAAGAAGCCAAGTGGGGGGACTACGTTCACAAATGTTTAGAAGACGCAATCATGCAAGGCATACCGTTACCAAACAACGTGTCGCAATATCAACCATTAGTAACCGCCGTCGAAACGCGCCGCGCCAACGGGTGGGAAGTAGATTGTGAGCGCACGTTCGCAATCCATAACGACTACACCGCAGAGTTCACGACAGACCGAGACGTATGGTGGTCTCCACGCAACGCGCTGGCCGGTAAGATTGACGTGTTGATGGTATCGCCTGATAAGGACGAGGCCGTCGTCGTTGACTGGAAGACCAACAAGTCTGCCAAGTATGCCGACCAAAAGCAGATTGACCTGTATGCGTTGTGTGTGATGTTGGCTATACCGACCGTGACTAAGGTCACTGGTTGCCTCATGTTCGTCTGCGACGACTACAAGATGGTACGCGCTACCTACACTCGCGCCGACATCGACAGGCTGAAAGAGGAATGGCGTTGGAAAATCAACCGCGTCGTCCTTGCCATCGTAAACGATAACTTCCCAGCAGGCGAGGCCACACCGCTGTGTGGTTGGTGTCCGCACAGTGCGTGCGACAACTGGCAACAAGGGCAGGACTACCTTGCCCGAAGAAAGAAACGTAGATGACTAATATGTATTTCCCGAACGTGCATGAGCGCGTTCTCCGCATTAAGACCACAGACATTGCTGCCGTTACCGCAGCGATTCCCGATGCGCGTCCGGTGGAATACCACCCTGACGGCACGGTGTGGGTCGATGTCGATTGGACGTTCGACAACATGACTAAGCTCTCGCTCGCCGGTCAACCGGCAGTGAGTACCATCTTCGATGGTTACGCATTCAATGGTCGCAACCGTCCGTACTACCACCAGCTCCGTATCGCGGAGTTCCTGTCCCGCAACCCTCGTGCTTACTGCTTCGCCGGCATGGGGACTGGCAAGACCCGTAGTGCGTGTTGGGCAATGGATTACCTCATGTCCATTGGTGTCATCGGTAGGGTGTTGGTGGTCTGCCCTAAGTCGTTGATGTACTCCGCATGGGTGGACGACATCATGGCAACCTGTATCGGGCGCAGACACTGCGTCCTGTATGGCGACAGCAAGCGACGCAAAGAGCTGGCACGGCGCGACAACACCGAGATAGACATCATCAACTTCGACGGCGTGGAGATTATCTCCGACACACTGGCGGTCAACAACTACGACCTGATTATCATCGACGAGAGTACCGCGTACAAAGACCCATCGACCAAACGTTGGAAAGCGTTGGCAAAGTTGATTACCCCGCAGACAAGAGTGTGGGCGTTGACCGGCACACCGACACCGCAAGGCGCAATGGACGCATACGGACAAGGCAAGCTGGTAAATCCTACGCGTATGCCACGCACCAAGACCGCCTACCGAGACATGGTACAGTACAAGGTCAGCACCTTTATATGGCGCGACAAGCGCGGATGGCAGGATACCGTTAATCATCTTTTACAACCGTCCATCTACATCCGCAAGGCGGACTGCCTCGACCTGCCGCCGGTAACGCGCAGCTACCTCGACGTAGGGTTGAGCAAGGCGCAGACCCTCGCCATCAAAGCTATGGTTGACGACATGGTTGCCAACTTCGACACAGGCCATCAAGCCGTCGCCGCTAACGCCGCCGTGCTTCACGGCAAGCTGCGGCAGATATACGCAGGTGCTATCTACGCCGACGACGGTACAGCTATGGCATTGGAGAACAGGTCGCGCATCGAAGCTACCATCGACCTCATACGTCAAGCGAAAGAGTCGGGTGACGACAGCGTGGCAGAGGGCAGACCACACAGCAAGGCATTGGTGTTCGTACCATTCAAGCACGTCATGACGGTATTGGAAGATGCCCTGCGTAAACACTTCGACGTGGCGGTCATATCGGGCGACACCAGCGTCCACGAGCGCAAGCGCATCTTGGATAACTTCCAGCAATCAGCGACACCGGAGGTCATACTGGCTATACCCGAAGCGTTCTCGCACGGCGTGACGGCCACCGCCGCCAGCCTTACAGTGTGGTACGCACCGCCCAGCCGGACAGAGACATACCTACAAGCCTGCGAGCGCATGGATAGACCATCGCAAACGCAGCACATGAACATTGTCCACCTATATGGGGACAAGAGGGAGCGCGAGATGTACCAGCATCTTGCAGACAATAAGCAGAATCAGGAAACTCTACTTCAACTTTACTACGATACTCTTGGTATCAAGAAAGGACAGTCATGAAACCAGTAGATTTCCCCGAAGTCGGATACACTCCGGCGAACCTGCGCTTACTTCTCAAGCGCGCCAATATAACCCAACACCGCGCCGCCACGATGCTCGGCGTTAAGGAACGTACCGTGAACAGTTGGTGCGCCCCTATCGACAGGGCGCAGCACACGGATATGCCGACAAAGAAGTGGGCGGAGTTGCAAAGAATTTTAGGAACGGGCTTGCAATACGAGAGATTATCTCGTATAATCGACCCACATAAACAACAATAAGGATTGCAGATATGGACTTATCCCAGTACACAGAATCCCAACTCGCCGAGTGGTATATCAACAACCGCAACTGGCTCGCCGCCCGCAAGGAAGATTACGAAGCCCTGATTGCCGACGTTGAGAAAACCCAAGACGAATTGGAAATCGAAATGCAAAAGCGGTTGAATGCCGCCGATGCGACCAGCTTCCGCACTAAGGGCGGCACTATTGTCGCCTCCGACCGCGTGACATACAGCGTAGAGGACAGAGCGGCGTTTGGTAGTTTCATCATCGAGTCCGGCGCGTGGGAAGCAACGCAGTTGCGCCCAGCCAAAGACTTCGTTGAAGATTATGTTCGTGAGAACAACGGTCAGTTGCCGGCAGGTGTGGCAGCGTACACCAAGAAAACCATCTCGGTTAAGAAACCAACTAAATAAGGAACATGAAAATGACAAATCTCCCAGCCAACACCCAACAAGGTGGTCTGACTATCGTCGGTCAAATGCCCGCCTATATGCAAGAGCTTGCCGCGCAATCCTCTATGGGTTCGTTCGGCGACGGCTTCTCCGGCAGCCGCCGTGTCCAACTGAAAGGCGGACAAATCAATTTCTTGGCAGAAGATGGTAAACCGATGGGTACGGTGCAGAACTCTGACGGTTCGATTACCGCGTTCCCACAATATACCAACAGTGCCGAAATCATCATCCTCGGCATCGCGCCGGAGGGAAACACCTCATACCGCACCTTGTACCTGACCCAGTATAAAGATGGCGATATGTCGCCACCTGATTGTTGGTCTGTCGATGGTATCCACCCATCCCCTAAGTCGTTCGCCAAGCAGTCCGCTGACTGCGCGTCATGCCCTAAAAACGTAGCGGGTACGTCATCTACCGGTAAGGGTAAAGCCTGTGGCTCTCGCAAACGCTTGGTGGTGGTGTTAGCCAACGACCCCGAAATGCGATTGTTCAGCATGGACCTGTCAGCAACCGCTCTGTTCGGTAAGTCCGCTCGTGAGGCGGAGGGTTATCTCACATTGTCCGACTATGCCAAGATGTTGAAACAAGGCGGCGCAATTTGGGAGGGTATCGTGACCGAAGTATGCTTCAGCGAGGGTTCAAACATCGGTGTACGCTTCAAGGCCAAAGCCTATGTCGAATACAACAAACTGCAACAACTGTTGCAACTTGGTAAGACTGCGGAATCCGCCGAGATTCTTACCATCGACTTCCCTGAACGTAATACCGACGATGAAGCACCTGCGGCACAAGCCTACGTTGGCGCACAGGCCGACTATAAGACCGTTGTGTTATCTAATCCAGCGTTCCAAACCACACTCGCCCATCTACGCGACTGGGCGCAACACCCATCCGTAACCGTAGAAACTATCCGCGCCGAAGCTGCCAAGTACGGCGTAGCCCTGTAAAGAAAAGGAAATCACAATGAACCAATTAACCATGTCCGATATTCAATTCAACTTCAGCAACGTAACCATCGCGTTACAGATTGGTAATGATGGAAAAGCCCAACTCACATTCACACCAACCCAAACCACAGAACTCTATGCAAACACTGTGCAGCCTGCTTCTGAACCTGCCGTTTCTCCTGCTGCTGGCAGTACCACTGGTGTTCGCGGCAACGATGGCACTGCTGTTCCTCATACCACTACTGTCAATACTGTGGATGCTCCTGTATCCCCTGTGGCCGCTACTCCTGCCACTGCTGCTACTGTGGTTGCTACTGAGCCTGCGCCGCAAGTAACGTTGACCCCTCCGCCTGCTGCTGCTCCTGCCGCTCCTGCCAAGGCAGCTGTTTCCGCTGGCGCCGGCGAAGCTTCCGTCAACGCTCCGATGCCGGGCAAGATCGTCTCCGTCTCCGTTTCGGAAGGCCAGCAGGTCAATGCCGGCGACGTCCTCCTCATCCTCGAGGCGATGAAGATGCAGAACGAGATCACGGCAGATGCAGCAGGCACGGTCAAGGCAATTAACGTCAATGCTGGTCAGAGTGTCAAGAACGGCGATTCCCTCGTCATCCTCGGCTGATACTTACCCTTGCTGTAAAAAGACCTTCCTCTTATGGAAGGTCTTTTATTTTCATAAGGTTTTTGCAGTAAAATATTGAAAAATATTCTTAGTTATAGTATTCTATAGGCATGGATATTTGGTTCATGGATGTGAGATCTATAATAAGGAGGCTGTCTTATGGAATACAAGATTGAGCATGATTCGCTGGGCGAGGTACGCGTGCCGAAGGATCGTTATTGGGGCGCACAGACGCAGCGAAGCTTTGAGAACTTTCCCGTCGGCACGGAAAAGATGCCGATGGAAATCATTCGTGCCTTTGCCATTTTGAAAAAGGCAGCTGCCTTTGCCAACACGATATTAGGACAGTTGGATGAGCGTCGTCGGGACTGCATCGCAAAGGCGGCAGATGAAATTTTAGAGGGCAAGTTGGATGGGCATTTTCCGCTTTCCGTTTGGCAGACGGGCAGCGGTACGCAGTCGAATATGAATGTCAATGAGGTGTTGGCGAACCGCGGCAATGAATTGGCAGGTGAAAAGCTGCTGCATCCAAACGATCACTGCAATATGTCGCAGAGCTCCAACGATACCTTCCCAACGGCGATGCACATCGCTGCCGTCGTGGCACTGGAAGATCACCTGCTGCCGTCCATCGATAAGCTGGCGCAGACGTTAGAGAAGCTGATGAAGGAAAATGAAGGCATTGTAAAGACGGGGCGCACGCATTTGCAGGACGCCGTGCCGATTTCCTTCGCACAGGAGATCAGCGGCTGGCGCGCTATGCTCATCGCCTCGCGGCAGATGATCGAGCGGTCACTGCACTTTCTGAAGGAATTTGCCCACGGGCTTTGGCGAAGAGGTGGCGCGTGTCGTCAGCGAGCTCACGGGGCTTGATTTCTGCTCGGCCGCCAATAAGTTTCACGCGCTGTCCAGTAAGGATGAGATGGTCTTTGCGCATGGCGCGCTCAAGGGGCTTGCCGCAAACCTCATGAAGATGGCAAACGACGTGCGCTGGCTGGCGAGCGGACCGCGCTGCGGCCTCGGTGAGATCACAATCCCCGCCAATGAGCCTGGAAGCTCCATCATGCCC